>Ga0111176_1103_pt1 | contig 14630 bp, 10 predicted proteins | sample DeeMarSWOR324_28_FD_80229 | JGI IMG/M metagenome (GOLD analysis project Ga0111176, IMG submission 80229) | Bacteroides sp. SM23_62_1 | reverse complement strand
AAGGTCTATTGGGTCCTCATCAATATTATTCGTATATCCATCAGGGCCGGTCCACGCATATCCGTATGCAGGGGTTCCCCCTGTAACTGTCAGGTCGATGGTTCCGTCACCATTCCCGGCACCGGTAACATCTGTTCCGGTAATGCTGGTAGCAAGCACAGCAGGTTGGATTACAATAAAAGTAGAATCAAGTGTACATCCGTTCTCATCAGTTACTTCAACATTATAGGTTCCTGCCTGGAGGTTAACCTGATCTTCATTGCCGGCAATGACACCACTTCCTGTCCAGTCGTATGAATAAGGTTGTGTACCACCACTTACGGTAATATTGATCGCACCGGTTTTAAGACCGTTACAGGTCACATCTGTAATATTTTTATCAATTTCCAACAGTGCAGGTTCTGTGATGGTGACGATAAGGGAATCTTTTTGCCCTACATCATCGGTTGCAATAACTTTATAGTCTCCGGCAGCTAATCCGGTGGCTGTGGAATCATGGAGCGCCGGATTATGTTCCCAGTCAAAAGTGTAAGGAGGTTCACCATAATATGGAGTCACAGAAACAATTCCATCAGATCCACCATTACAGGACACATTGATTTGATCGGTGATAGCGAGGCTTAAGGGCCAGACGCCTTTGGCTACGAAGCCATTTCTTTTACCTGGGCTGGGATTCGTTAATGTATAATCACCCACATATAATTCAGTAGATCTGTAAAATCCAACGATGTATACTGCTCCAAACTGATCATTTGCGATACCCATCCCCCTGTCAACCTTATCTCCCCTTATTTGATTAAATAGAATAAAATCCCCGCCATCGTTTGATAATCCGAATCCTGTATCATTATCGGTAGGACCTGTAGTAGCCAGTGTATCATTTGCTATAATGACTGTATCTGAAATATGCCCTGTAAACACAACCTTATCCTCAAATACATCCATTCTTCGTGCAAGGTCTTCGTATTCCCCGCCAAAACCTTTTTTCCAGAGAAGCCGGCCCTGCGAGTTATATTTTGCCATAAAAATATCATAACCACCTTTACTTACCAGAGGTTGTGATTGCAGTAATTTCGTACTGTCGAAATATGTTGTTAGACTAAAATACCCTGTCAGATATATATTACCATTTGCATCAGATCTTGCGTCCATACCCTGATCATCTCCTGTACTACCAGCAGTTCGGGCCCAGGCCAGAGTTTTGTTTGGATACATCCTGGCAAGAAAAATATCAGGTTGTCCAACACTTCTGCTTGCATATTTATATTCTGTTTCTGTAGCATCAGTAAATTTAAGTGTATCAAGAAACAATCCGCTGATCAGGCATCCTCCGTCCTGTGCAGTGGAAATTGAATTAATCCGGGTATCATTATTTGTACATATTATTTGCATTGAACAATCATAATTACCAGATAAATCAAAAGTTGCCAGGAAATTATTGGTATACCCATTATCCACTAAAGTATCCGGGCCAAAAATCAAGGTATCATCAAAAAATCCCGCCATATGGATTTCATTACCGCTTATTGTCAGATCATTTCCCCGATCATCTCCATATCCCCATCCAACGTTTTTAATCCATAAAGTATCCCCATCCGGATTATATTTAGCAAGAAAAATATCCTGTCCTCCTTTTGATCGCAAATATCTACCATCAAATAATGTACTATCACTGAAACTTCCTGTCACATAAACGTTTCCGTCTTCATCAGTAATAACATCTTTGGCCCGGTCGTCCCCGGAACTTCCAATCTGCTTAATCCATAAAGTGTCTCCGTCATCTGAATATTTAATTAGAATGATGTCCTGACCACCGTATGAATCTAATTGACGATCATCTATTGTTGCACTTCCGGTAAAATATCCCAAAGCAACTATGGATCCTATCCTGTCACTTGCTAATGCTTCCATTCTCACTTCACTAACTGTCTTGATATCTTTAGCCCATGTCCATATCTGACTACCGGCAGTCTGGAATATTAATCCGAATAGTATTAAGAAATAAGTAAATCTTAACGTTTTCATATATTTAGGTTTAAATGATAATTTTAAACTAAATTAACACAAAATTAATTTCTTTTATGATTCATTTGATAAATAACCAGTTAAGTTAATCTAATATATGGACTAAAATGACTAATAAAATGTTGCTTTTAAAAAATTTGCTAGTTTATCATTCATGAAATGATGATTTATAATCTGAAAATCTATAAATGAAATGTAAACTGTTATGAAACTGATTTTTCATATTGGTTATCCTAAAACAGCTACCAGGTGGTTCCAGGAAAGATTTTTCCCTTATATAAGGAATGCTAAATTAATTGATAAAAGTGATATTTATAAGAATATTATTGAACAAAATGGTTATTCTTTCGATCCTGAGCATGCAAGAATGAAATTCCAACATGCTGGCAATCAAAAGTATTTAATTTTCAGCAGCCATGAATTGGTAGGGACCAATTATCACTTTGATTTACATGGCTATTTAAGCAAGGAAAATGCACGAAGAATAAAAGAATTATATCCTGACGCTTTAATCATAATATTTATCAGAAACCAGCCAGATATTATTGTATCATCCTACATTCAATATATAGAGGAAGGGGGAACATATTCAATTAAGAAATATCTGAATCACAAGAGATTTAACCATATTAACAGATTTCCATTATTTTCATATTCCTATTTTGAATACCACAAAATTATAGAACTGTATAAGGAATTATTTGGAGAGAAGAATGTATATGTCTTTCTATATGAACATTTTAACCAGGATCCTGCTAAATTTTTGAAAGAGTTTTGTCAATTATTTAATTTTCAGATTAATGTGGAAACAGTGAATATATCTAGAGTAAATCAATCATACAGAAAAATGATCATTTCACTGGCTCGGACCATTAATCATTTCACAGAAATGAAAATGCTGAATAAGCACTATTTTTGTAACATACCGGGTTTGTATGTATATTCTAAATCCGCTTTACAGTTTCTGAATCGTTACAGATTATTTGGTAAACATCCAAATACACAAAATGTATTAGGAAATAAATTAATGTCATTTATTTCGAATTATTATAAGGAGTCGAATAGACTTTTAAAATCAAAACACCACCTGAGCGTTGAGAATTTCGGGTATCCATTATAGTTAAATAAATACATTCAAAACTCAATTAAGAAATGAGCTATCCGGATTCTACTATATTACATATTGGATATCCCAAAACAGGTACTTCATGGTTTCAAAACGAGTTTTTCCCCCATGTTGATAATATTTATTTTTACAAACAAAATGATTTACCAGAATCAATATTTAATGATATCTCAGAAATTAATATAAGCAACATCCTTGAACATTTTAAGCGTAAAGATAAAAGGATAGTTATCAGTGCCGAGAAACTTGTTGGCAATATCCGCAACATGTATAAAAATCCCCAAAAATACAAGCATCTGTTCCCTGATGCTGAAATCATAATATTTATCCGAAATCAGATTGACAAATTTGCATCTAATTACAGTCATCATATACTTATGGGTGGAACCTGTTCTATTAATGAATTTCTTTTCCCTGATAATAAAAGCAATTTATTTAATGGACAAAAACATCGATATGATAAGTTAATTGAATGTTATAAATCTATTTTTGGAAATAAGCATGTCCATATCTTTATCTATGAAGAATTCAGAGATATTCCAGAGCAATTCACACAGGATTTTGCAAAATCCTTTCATCTTTCCTATAATCCTGAAAAGATTAAATTCGATAAGTTGGTAAATCGCAGATTATCTATAGTTGGAATTCGGTTACTGAGGATTCTCAATCATTTTACAAGGAATGTTCCGGCTTATCATCGTAAATCAAAAATACGGAAGGATTTTATCTTTCATATTCCATATTGGAATGAAATCACATCGAAAATAATATACACTTTGAATAATAAGGGCTTAATTGGTAGAAAGATTTCTACTGAAAAAATATTAGGCGAAAAGAATATGAATTTTTTAAAAGAATATTTTGCTGAATCGAACAGAAATCTTATTCAATATCACAAACTCGACATAATAAAAAAGTACAATTATCCAATTTAGTTGAAAATCCTTTTTCTGACTTATATTAATCGCTCTGGCTCAACATATTTATCTAACCTGATGAGTAGATACAAAGAAATATTGGTTTGTCCAGAGGCTGAATTACTGGTTAATAAGTTACTCTTAAAACCTGATGAATTAACATTAAGTAAGCATTTCATCAATTCATTACAAACTGATATTAAGTTTAAAAACTGGGGATTAAATAATATAAGCCTGGAAGATTTCGCTAATTGTAGTACAAACTTTTCTGTTTTTATTAGAATTCTGAATATTTATAAGCAAAGAATAAAACCAGGTGCAAATATTATCTTATTCAAAGCTGTAGAATTAATAGGTCTCTATGATTCAATCATTAAATTTTCAAACGCGGGAATTGAATTTTTTTTTATATCACTTATCAGGGATTGCAGGGCAATTTTTTCCTCACAAAAAAATACCAGAATAAATAACATTCCAATTAACAATAATCCTTTAGTTACTGCACATCATTGGAAAGAATATGTGAAATGGTCCGGCAAACAAAAGAATGAGAACAATTTCCTAATAATTACATACGAAGATTTAATTAAAGCTCCTGATTTTGAAATTAACAAGTTGTTTAATCTAACAGGACTATCAAACAAAGTAACTATTAATAATCCGGCAGGAGATTTATACGACCGTCTCCCAAATTATCAAAAAGAGATTCATACTTCTATTATATTACCACCTGATATATCGAAAATTAATACATGGGAAAATGAATTATCCAAATATGAAATAATTCTTATTGAAAATATTGCAGGAAATCAATTAAGAGCCTTGGGGTATGACTTGTTATTGCCGGAGATAAATATGTTTAAGCTTCTGATTCTGAAAATATATTATAAACTCCTGATATTTACAGGAATCAATAAATATTATTAAATCCACATTTACGTTTAATTTTCCTGTATATTCTAAATACTAATATTGGAAATAGAATATATCCCAAATCCTCAAGAATATAAACTATATTAAACCAGGATTTATCAAGTAGTTTTATTCCTCTTAATTTTGCCAGCATAGCATAATAACGTTGTTGTTTCAACCTTCTATAGGATATTGCATCTGTTGAAATTCTGTAATATACCAAAGGTTCTTCCAGCATTTCAACTTTGGTGGCAGAAATTACCCTCATCCAATATTCATAATCTTCTGAATTTATAAACGTTTCATCATAATATCCTACTTTCTTTAAAACATTGTTACTGAATATTACAGACGAGTGACAGAATAGGTTTCTTTTTAAAATATTATCACGAATATCTTTATAACTATATGTTTTCGGGTATTTGTCTCTTTCTCTTATTTTCCCATCAGCATCAATGTTCAATTTAGAGGTAGCCAGCATGCCTATATCACCGTTCTTTTCAAGATATATTATTTGTTTTTCAAGTTTTTCCGGTAACCATATATCATCTGCATCTATCCGGGCAATATATTCTCCAACTGATTGTCTTAAACCTATATTCAAGGATTTAACAACTCCAAGATTTTGTTCATTCCTCAATATTCGAATTCGATTATCCGTTTTATCATATTCTTCAATGATTTGAGAGGTGTTATCATCTGAACCGTCATCAATGATAATAAATTCAAAATCCTTAAAGGATTGAGCCAGTACCGATTCGATGGCTTCGCCTACATACTTTTCGCAGTTGTAAACTGGCATTATGATACTAACTTTTACCATAATGAATGAAATTTTTTATAATTCTTCTTATGCCAGCACGAATATTAAATATTCCTGCGATTATTATAAAAATAATTCCCGACAATCTTCCATGAGAACTCAGGAATTTTCTGTAAAAAAATCTTTGCAGATATACTTTTATCCTAATTACTTTGTGTGTATGAATATTAAATACTTCTTCACATAACTGAAATGTGAAATTTATGGTTTTGCTTAATTGTGTTACGGATAAATTGCCCGAATGAATTCTATAATAAGTAAGTGCTTCATTTAGATTTTCCATCCTGATCCCTTGTGAAACCATCCTTGAAAAGATATCATAATCCTCTGCAGGATAATATTCCTGCCTGTATAAAAACTTTTTAAATAAAGAAGTCTTCCCCATCACAGTAGTGTGAAACATTCCATGGTCACCCCTTTGATAATATCTTTTAATCTTCTCATAAGTCTTTGGGAAATTGCTTATAAAAATTATCTTTTTTCTGTTTTCATTATAATAGAAAACATCTGTTCCCAGGATATCTATGTGGGGATTTTTTATTAAAAAATCATATTGCTTTTCTATTTTATCAGCAACAATATAATCATCCGGATCCAGCCTCATAATATAACTCCCTGATGCATTTTCTATTCCAATGTTCAAAGCATTGGCAAATCCCAGATTCTCTGAAAGAGGTATTAATTTTAAAATGTCAACGTTTTCGTATTTTTTAATAACCGCCAGGGAATTATCACTTGATTTATCATCTACAAAAATGATCTCTTTTGGCAGTACAGTTGAATTTAGGATACTTTTAAAATAATCATCCAAAAATTCACAGTTATTATAGTTTGCTGTAACTATTGAGACATTAACTTTTGGTTTGGATAAATCGTACATATTGAAATTTAGTAAGAGCCGGAACTGTTGTTATACACTCACTTAAAAATAGATCATAATTTCCAGGCAGATTAAAATTTATTCACCGGGGTCATAAAGATTATTATCTTCGTATATATGAAAATCTCCCTCACCGGTACCCGTGGTATCCCCAACCGTTATGGCGGATTTGAACAGTTCGCCGAACAGCTCTCTGTCAGGCTGGCTGAAAGAGGGCATGAGGTGTGGGTCTATAATCCGGTGGATCATCCTTGCCGGGATAATACCTTTCACAAAGTTAATATTATACGCAAGCATCTCCATGAAAAACTTCTCGGTCCGGCGGCAAATTACCTATATGACTGGACCTGCCTGGGGGATGCCGTCAGCATGAAATCAGACATTATCCTCGAATGCGGATATGCCAGTGCTGCCCCGGTATTCAGGTTCATTGATTTTAAGAATTCAAAGATCATTACCCACCTCGACGGAATGGAATGGCAAAGGCCAAAGTGGTCACAGCTGACAAGAAAAATAATCAAAAGAGCCGAAAAAACAACAATCCGCCTGTCTCATGCCCTGGTCTGCGACCATCCATATATCGGATCATACTTCGAAGAGACATACGGTGTCAAACCCTGGTTTATACCCTATGGGGCAGATATCTTAAAGGATCCCGACAGCAGGATGATCGAAAAATATAATGTTTCTCCCAATGAATACTACCTGGTAATAGCCCGGCTTGAACCGGAAAATTCCCTGCACACCATCATAGGAGGATTCCTGAAACCAGGATGCAAAGAAAAACTTGTTATTGTCGGGGATATAGATACTGCATTCGGAAGAAAATTATACAACAAATCCGGCACCTCGAAAAATATCATATTTCTGGATGGCATTTACGATCAGAATATACTGAATAACCTGCGGTATTTTTCAAAAGCATATTTTCACGGACACTCGGTCGGCGGCACCAATCCATCCCTCCTCGAAGCCATGGCCGCCGGCAGCCTGATCATTGCCCACGATAATCAGTTTAACCGCTTTGTCCTGAAGGATAATGCCTTCTATTTCAATACTGAAGATGATATCCGGTCTTTTATCGGGTCGTTCCGGGATCTTTCCGGCCGGAAAGAAGAAATGATCCGTAATAATATCAGGACGATTGAGGAAAGTTACAGGTGGGAGGATATAACGAACCGGTATGAGGAGTTATTTCGCAAGTGTCTGTCAGGAAGCGCAGGGTAATTGTGTTGAAGCGTTAATGCGTTGAAGCGTTAATGCGTTGAAGCGTTAAAGCGTTAATGCGGGTAAGCGAATAAGCGGATAAGCGGATAATATGTTGAAGTGTTGAAGCGTTAAAGCGGATAAGTATTAAGTTGTGAGACAACCCTTTCAGGATCAAAGGGTTAAATATTAATCCCAGTGATTAACCGGAGATATTACACGGGTAATTGGTTGAAAGAGTATGATACAGGCAACAGACAGCAGGTAACAGGCAGCAGGCTTCAGGTGACAAGCAACAGGCAACAGGCAACAGGTTACACGGTAATTCAGAAGGCTTGTGTGGCAATGTCCTGGAGAAACAGTTTTATTTCCTCTTCTTCCGGTTCCTTTACGAGATAAGTTATGGATTCGGAATAGTCGATGTCTTTAAACCATGATAATTGTTCTTTAAACAATTTTTCGTTATAGTATCCTTTGAACAGTTTTGTTGCCCTGTCAGAAATCTCCCTGAATGAAAAATGATCTTTCAATAGAAAATATAAATCCACATAGTCCTTCCATTTTGCACGTCCGCCGAGTGCATAAGCTTTCATCGCGGCTAAATCAATCAATTCCGGCATATTAATGATATTATCAAATTTCAGTTCAGCGTGTATTGTATGCGGGTATTGAAAAAAAGTAATTTTAATATCTCTGATGATTAAATGCATCTGGTCATAAGCTTCATAAATTATCCTGTCAGGCTGCCACCCCATCCTTTCAATAATATTTCTAATTTGTTTTCTTTTGATTGGATATTCAGTAAAAAGATCAAAATCGATAGATTGTCTGTGCCCTATATGTAAAGCAACGGCGGTTCCCCCTACCAGATAATATTCTTTTGAAAATTCCGAAATCAGAGGTAATAGTTTAATCTGTTGATCTGAAAGGATTTCCTTATGCATGCCGCTTGAAATACAAATTGAAAAAGTTTACTGTTCTTTCATGATAATTTATTCTTTCACGGGAGGTCTGTTGATAAAATATTTCAGCAACTCTTTTAATTCCAACAAGATCAAAGAGTTTCCTCACTGATTTCTCATCCCCATAGTTCAGGATTGTCTCAACAAGAAATTCAAGGCTGATGTATTTTTTGTCTTCTTCAGGGGTATACCAGAAGAGAGCACTGTTTTCTTTTATGAAGTCAAGTATTTCCTGATTATGCATATCCGGTAATTGTTATTATGTAAATTATCATTGAAAGCAAATTTAGCTAAAAAATCACTGTTTTTCTTCATTCGTGGTATCAGGTATCGGGCCTCAACAATCGGGCTTCAGGTAACATGCTTCAGGCAGAGTGTAAATAAGTTGAAGCGTTTATGCGTTAAAGCGGATAAGCGTTGAGTTGTAACGCAATCCTTTCAGGATCACAGGATGCAATATTAATCTGGGAATAAACCGGAGATATTACACAGGTAATTGGTTGAAGAAGTATGATACAGGGCAACAGGTATCGGACTTCAGGCGTCAGGCAGCAGGTAACAGGCTTTAGGCGTCAGGTATGAGGCAATACGCTCGAATCAAAAGATCCCTGAAAGGAATTCAGCTATGCCTGAGTTAGCATGATGTGTAGCAAAAAAATATGTGGTTTGGAACATAGACCCCTGAAAGAACTCTAACCTTTGTTTTTCTTAGTTTTACGTATTTTGTGATATTTTTATTAAAATATTAATTTTCAAAGAAGAAGAATGATTACATGATTAAGACAAATATAAGATACGATTTAATATTTCAAATTTTATGGTTCATAAGACTGTTTCATAATGTTAGTCCCAGGAAAAACTTGTTCTTTGGAATATGGTTGATAGTAACTCACATTATAATATAAAGTCCTTAAAGAATACACAATCTTAATGATGGCAATAATTACCAGCAGGAGAATGATTATAAAAACGATATGGATGACTGATTTCCTGTCTTTGGAGCGTTTCTCAAATTCAGTTATTAATCCCTCTCTCTTTTTCTTGAAGTTTATCCCATCTTTTGGCATGATACATTTCTCCCTTATAATCTTATTTTCCAGATGTTGTTTAACCTTTATTAAGCGGTATTCTCTTCTGTGAGGTTTCGTATCCATAGGACCGAATCCCATTCCAAAGTATGACATGATTATCTGACTTTTATGGAATAAATAATTAATACTATGGGAAGTAAGGCGCTGCCAGGTTGAGATGGGATAGCTTTAGCCTGACTAAGATAAAATTAAGAAATTTAAGTTTACTAAACAACCCTAACGAAAGACTTTGATTGAACAAATATTATCTAAGATTATATCGAGAAAATTTAATTAATATTTCAGCATACTATTCTCCCATTATTTATTCAAGATATAAGGGAATGGCTAGTATATTCAGCCATTCCCTTATATCTTGAATAAATAATCGGACTCATTTTTAAGGATATTTGTAAACATGCTTTTTGTATTCCATACTTCTTAATAACAAAAGGGAGAATATGTCATTAATCAAGGTATATAAAATTCCTGTGCATCGTCAATATGTTCTACATCTGGCTCATTATTATTAAACTCATGGATTCGCCGTTTTATTAAATTAAATCTCTTTTCATTAATATATGGATCTTGGATAAAAACATTTTTCAACGAAAGCATACTTCCAATTAAATCTTTGTCAATTACTCTATTTACGTATGGAAATGAATATCCAATAATTACTAATTCTTCTGTTTCTGCCACAACTTTTTTTGCCCTTTCAATAGTTATACTTTGTCTATCTCCAGCTTCCCAGGCAAAAGTTAAGTCATTATAATATACTGGGATCAGCGAATCTTCCATTATTTCTTCATTAGCTTTATTCTCATATTCATTAAGTATCTCTATGACCTCATTGTCCAGTAACCAGTCTTTTTGATTCTTCAAATCCTTAACATCCTGAATATAATTAATCTTTGTAGGATTAAAGTATGTAGTTAATTTACTTTCTTTTCCTTCAGTGATGAAGGCGGAACCATTTAGTTTAGTTACTGTAAAGTCCTTATTATAATCATCAAATTCTACCTGGTGATAGGGGCATGGATATATCTTTAATAGTCTTTGAATGTTGTTAATATTTTTATCCTTAGGAATAAGGAAATCTGAAACTGCTAATTCGAGCTGAAAATCATAATTCCAGGTAATTATGTTAATGTCTTTGGGTAATATGAATTTTTGTTTTGGTGCGATGATGGATGCAAAAAATTTTGTATATCGATCATCGATTGGCCGTGAATATTGTAAGAAATTAAAATATAGCACCAACTTCTGTTTTAAAAGCCTCAGTTCTCTTCTAGTAGTTTTATTATTTTTAACATATAACTTTTTTGCAAAAATGTCTATAGTAGGATGCTGTCTAATTATTGAGTAATATGTTGCAAAACTTAACTTGAGATTTTCAATTTCATCTATGAATCCCGCATTCTTCACACCATTTACTAGTGCACCTATATTTACAATGTTTCTAAAAGTGCTTCTAAAATATTCAACGACTGGAACACATTCAGCACTTGCACCAGCACCCAATAGATAGGTTGTCATTTTTTACATTTAAAATACAAAAAATCCGGCGGTTTAGTCGAACCATCAAGACATTTTTTAGAAAGTTTTTAAGGTTTTATGACTTTTTAAAACCAATAATTCATTATCATTAGAGAAATAGTCTGTTATAACAAACTTCGAATTCAAAAGATAAACCTATGATCTTTCACAAACAATCGGACGATTTTTGCTACCCTATTACCAGTGGGAGGTTAATGCTCTTTTAGTGTTTAAAATATAATCTTCACGCGTTGCATGATTGAAAGGGTTGATTAATTGGATCATAGATTTTGATATAAAGCCCTATCGCTGTTCTATAAATTCCTCATCATCAATATAATCGATTTAATTGAACAAGACGCTTTTTTTTTTAAGTATTTGTTGTATAGTTAAGTATCTAATGAAGTGTTTTTTTTATAACTTTATTTAAACGTGTGTTATATACTTTATTATCATGAAATACTTGAAGAAAATAGCAGTCATTGCTTTATTTATTCTTATTTCACTGACGAGCACTGCTCAGTCATATGAAGCAGCTCCAAATTTTTCCTGGGTGAATACAGTACATGAACTGGGAACAGCGAATGTTCATGATGTTATAACCGATGAAACAGGCAATATATATATTACCGGTCAATACAGCGGAGAACTGACCCTTGAAAGTACAACAATCACGAGTACAGGCCTAAAGGAATTTTTTATTGCCAGGTACAATAATTCTGGAAAACTCTTATGGTTGCGACAGGTAAAATGTCCGGAATATGAAACCATTATCAGTAATAGCCTAGCACTGGATGAGAACGGACATATATACGTCACCGGATATTATGAGGCTTCAGAAGCAAATTTTGGAAGTGTAACCTTGCAGAGCAGTGATAAAGGAGATCTTTTTGTTGCCAGGTATGATTCTAACGGTCTTTGTCAATGGGCCCGGAAATATGGGGATGACCTGAACAACTATGGTATAAAGATAGCGGTTGATGAAACCGGGAATTCATATGTTATTTGCTCAGGTGGTATCGCCAGTTTCGGATCAAGCATTATTAAATTCAATCCAGAAGGTTTCATGCAATGGGAAAAAATGACTAATGTTTCTTTTAATGACATCAAGGCATCGAATGCTGGTATTTACCTGTCCGGCAAGTATGTGAGTAATGATTCAATTAAGTTTGATGAAATTACATTACCTCCGGCACAAAATGGGAAGATTGTCTTTGTCACAAAATTAGATCCTGACAATGGATTTGTTGACTGGGTAACTATAGGGAAGGCAAAATTTACTGAAAAGTTTGGACTTCAAATTGATAATGATGATAATATTTATTTATGTGGTTACTACGAAGAATGGCTCACATTTGAAAATGATACACTTACCAACATACTTGATAAAAATTTCTGGTCTGATATATACATGGTAAAATTCGATAAGGATGGTGCCAAACAATGGATTACCGGAACGGGTGATCATCGTGAAGGAGGCATCCGGCTTCCGTATGATTTTGATCTTGATAAGAATAATAACCTGGTTTTTTGCGGATATCTTTATGGTAAGATAATCTGCGGTAATGATACTATAAATATTTCGGGAGGATACATTGTTGGTGGTTTTAGCACTGAGGGAGAACCTTTGTGGTGTAAAACAAGGGATCGAAATGTCTTTAAAATAGAAGGGAGCATTAATAATACAATCTTAACATATTCAGATAAATCCGACTGGATTAACATAGATGTATTTGACTATGAAAATCAAAAATTGTTTGAAATAGCAGGTCCTAAGAATGATGGAGTTGCCGTATATTCAGGAAATGGAGGGGAAAGGCTTACTTTAGATCCGGATAATAAATTGTGTGTTCAGTTTTCAACAAGTGGACCAGTAAAATACATGAATACATCGGTTAACAAACCCAGTCTGATCATTGCCAAAATTGACACAACCGGAGATTTGGATTGGATTAATAATTATAGATATACCAGTCATATATATACAATTGGAAACGTTTGCGATAAACATGGTAACATTTATGCCTATGGTTATTTCCAGGATACAATTTATCTGGAAAACGGTTATTTAGCAGCATCGAATCAGTCTGCCTGGGATGGATATTTGATTAAGCTATCTGTATCAGGAGATCTTATCTGGTACAAGACAATATATAGTACATCGCATATTACAGACATTGGATGGAACACTGCAAGGATTTGTAATGATTCTGAAGGGAATATATTGATCGCTGGCAACTATTATGATACTATCTTTATTGGAAGTTCATTTCATGTCTTTAGAGGTTATCAAGATATTTTTATAATGAAGATCGATAGTATGGGTAATATTAATTGGTCCAAAAGCTTTGGCGGTGAGGAAAATGATAATCTTGGTAATATTTTTTCTTATGAGAATGATTTGTATTTAAATGGATATTTCGATCTCCCAATAATATATGAAGATACTCTTATTAATAGTGATGGTAGAGTATGCATGACAGCAAAGATTGATTCTTCAGGTCATTTAATCTGGATTAAAGAGATTAATAATAGCTCATTGACCCAATATAACGGAATTGTGCCAGATTCGAAAGGCAGTTATTATTATCATGAAAATTATAATAACTATTGGGAAGAAACATATATTATTGATTCCATCAGTATTCCAATTTCAAAAAATAATGGGATCGTATTCGCAAAATTTGGCCCGGGTGGATTAATACAAAAGGCTCAATTAATTGAAGGAGGAGCAACATCAGCGAATCTTGTAGATATAGATAAAGAAGATAATGTATATATTGCCGGAAGTTTCAGAAATGATCTTGTAATACCTGGTGACACAATTCTTTATACTTTTTCTGATCTTGAAACCTGTTTCATAATAAAATATGATCCTGATGGTATCATGCAATGGATTAAAAGCATTCCTGATTATCTAAAACTAACAGGTCTTTGCGTTATCGACGAAGACAAATTATACTTAATGGGTACTCTTTCTGAAGGCGTTGAGATTATTGATAGTTTTAAACTTGCGTCAATCACTGATAATATGCTGTTTGCAAGATTGGGAGGACAGATAATAAATATTAGTAATACTTCACACTCAGTATTTCCGGAATCACTTTACAGTTCAAATACATTGAAGATATATCCCAATCCTGTTACTCATCAAGCCACTATCCAATTTG
>Ga0111176_1101_pt1 | contig 14658 bp, 10 predicted proteins | sample DeeMarSWOR324_28_FD_80229 | JGI IMG/M metagenome (GOLD analysis project Ga0111176, IMG submission 80229) | Bacteroides sp. SM23_62_1 | reverse complement strand
CCCAATCTTTTCAATACTCCAAGAATTGGAACCGAATAGTCATAGAAGTTCACCAGCTCTCCCTCCTTTCCATTCCTGATGAATGAGAAATTCAGGTTACCATGGTCATGCCATACAGTACCTCCACCGGAAATCCTTCTGACAACCTTGATATGATTCTTACTGACAAAATCAAGATTGATCTCGGCATAAACATTCTGATGTTTACCGATAATAACTGAAGGATCATTAATATATAGCATCAGGAATTCCTGGCTGAACTTTTTAAGGAAATATTCTTCAGTAGCCAGGTTAAAATATGGATCTGTTATATCATGTCTGATACAAAGCACAGGATATAATTAAGCAGGAAAATGTGTTTTTATTTCTTGGTATTCTTTTGTGATATCCTTCACGATCCTTTGTGGTTAATATAAATTGTTAAACCACAAAGATTCACAAAGTGCAACACAAAGGTACACAAAGGATTGAAAGAAGATAATCAATTTTTGATAAACCACCGGTTATGAATTAATCTGTCAATAAGAATAAATAATCTGTATACGATATATCCCAGTAAAATTCCCAACATTGCACCTCCGATGATATCTCCCGGATAATGAACACCAAGGTATATCCTGCTATAGCTAACGAGTGAAGCCCAGAGAATGATAAAAACAGAATAATATCTATTTCGAATAAGCAACAGAGAATACGTTGCCACTGCAAATGAATTGGCGGCATGCGACGAAACAAACCCATACAAACCACCGCAATGGTTTCTGACAATGTGAACCATGTGGGATATTTCGTGATTATGGCATGGTCTTAACCGCTTAAATACAAATTTGAACAGATGGACGGATCCCTGGTCACTGAGGGTGATTAACAGCGTAACAAGAACCAGGATAAGCACAACTTTCCATTTATAACGGTAAATAAGATAGCCTGTTATAAGGAGGTAAAGTGGCACCCAGTTAAACCGTCCACTTATCCACCACATAACCTGGTCCCAGAAAGGAGAATGCAGGCTGTTCAGAAAAAGAAATACTGCACGGTCTATATGATCCAGGAATTCAAGCATCTATAAGAATTAATTTGTTTCCCTGAAATATATTTAACCACAGAGAACACAGAGTTATATTCTCCGTGGCCCCCTGTGCATCTCTGTGGACTCTGTGGTTAAATATTAATAGAAATATGTTTTAACATAAGTGTTCATCAAGTCAAAGTATTCCATATCAGATCTTTCAATTCCTGTATTCCTTCTTTTGTCACAGATGATATGATCACCCATGGAATTTCCGGCAAGTCTTCCTTTATTTCTGTTTTTAGTTCTTCATCCAGCAGGTCTGATTTTGAAATTGCCAGTATTCTTTTCTTATCAAGCAATTCAGGATTATATTTTTTCAGTTCATCAAGCAATATTCCATACTCATTCCGAATATCTCTGGCATCGGAGGGGATCATAAAAAGCAGGACGGAATTTCTTTCAATATGGCGAAGGAATCTTAATCCAATACCTTTTCCTGCATGGGCACCTTCAATAATGCCGGGGATATCTGCCATCACAAATGATCTGTCATCATAATACCCAACAATTCCCAGATTTGGTACCATGGTAGTAAATGGATAATCAGCTATTTTAGGTTTTGCAGCTGATACAACAGACAGGAGGGTTGATTTTCCGGCATTTGGAAAGCCTACCAGACCTACATCTGCAAGTATTTTTAGTTCCAGTATGTTCCAGCCTTCAGAGCCTGGCTGACCAGGCTGGGCATATTTGGGAGCCTGGTTTACGGATGATTTAAAGTGATCATTCCCAAGTCCGCCCAGTCCACCTTCCCTGAGTATTTTTTCCTCATCATGTTTTGTTATCTCAAACAATATCTCATTCGTTTCTGCATCTCTGGCAACTGTTCCGAGGGGAACACCAATCACAATATCTTCCCCGCTGGCTCCTGTTTTCAGTGCAGCTCCCCCATTCCGGCCATTGCCTGCAAATATATGTTTCCTGTATCTGAGGTGTAGAAGAGTCCACAACTGGCGGTCTCCCTTCAACATAATATGTCCTCCACGTCCTCCATCACCTCCATCCGGCCCTCCTTTCCTGGTGAATCTGTCGCGATAAAAGTGGGCCGAACCTGCTCCTCCCCTGCCCGAGCGGGTGAAAATCTTTACATAATCTACGAAGTTAGATTCCATGAAGAAATGACTAAAATTTGAAATTTGAAATGACTAAAATTTGAAATTTGAAATGACTAAAATTTATAATTCTAAATCTTAGCTCATTTTAAATTTTAGCTCATTTTTCATTCATCACATTCACAATATGTATAAAAATTTCTTCAATTGATCCGATACCATTAATCTTCCTGGCCTTCCCCTGCTGTTCATAATAATTCATAACAGGTGTGGTCTGTTCTTCATATACTCTTATCCGGTTTTCAATGGTCTCCAGGTTATCATCAGACCGGCCCTGGTCTTTTCCCCTTTTGATTAACCGGTTAATTAATTCCTCCCGGTCGACATCCAGGCTGATCATCAAACTAATAGAAGTATTTTGTGATGCAAGCATTTCATCAAGGGCTCTTGCCTGTTTCACTGTTCGGGGAAATCCATCAAAAATAAATCCCTCTGGATCTTTCTCAGAAACGATACGTTTTTCAATCATCCCAACAACAATCTCATCCGGAACTAACTCTCCCTTATCCATAATCTTTTTTGCCTTCATTCCTAATTCGGTCTGACCGGCAATTTCAGCCCTGAGCAAATCACCTGTCGAGAGATGCTTCAGGCCATATTTACCGATAATATTTTCAGCCTGGGTTCCTTTTCCTGAACCCGGAGGTCCAAACAATACAATATTTAACATTTGATTAATATTATGTTTTAAAACAGGATGCTAAGATAGAAAAACTGCCTCATTTTTCAGGCCCCGGTGATTTTGTATATATCGGCAAGGTTACGGCCGAATCCATCACAATCCAGGCCATAACCAATAACAAATTCATTCGGAATTTCCCGGCCAAGGTAATCGATCCTGATGTCCCTGATACAGGCATCCGGTTTGAATAAGAGTGCGACAGTCAGGATCTTTGCCGGCTTCTGGTCTCTGACCAGTTTCAGTATTCTTTCCAGCGTTAATCCGGTATCAACAATATCTTCAATAATGACGATTGTTTTCCCCTCAAGCCCTGTACCAATTCCAATTAATGTTTCAACCGACCCGGTTGTTAAGGTTCCTTTATATGAGGACATTTTTACGAATGTAACCTGACAATCAAATTCTATTTTCCTGATCAGATCGGCAGCAAATATAAACGTGCCATCCAGAATGCCCAGAAAAATAACTTCTTCCCCCTTTAAATCATGATTCAATTTCTCTGCAATATTATCTACCATGCGAGAAATTTCTGAGGCTTCTATAAACAGTTCAAATTTTTTATTGTGTGCCTTTATCGTCTTCATTATTTAATATTATTCAATCTTATACAAATTTAAAGATACTGTATTTCAACAGAATAAAATTTTTTTCACATTTGATAACCGATATTTTGGATGTTTTGGCATTAATAGACAGGAAAAGGCTTCTCGCAGATATTCGCAGAATTAAACGCAGATTCCGCAGAATTTAAATCACTGGTTAATACATATCTGCGAAATCTGTAGCATAATCTGCGATATCTGCGAGAGATAATAAAAAATTTATTTAATTTATTCCTGGATTTATACAGATAACCAATATTCAGTAAATATGAAACCTTTAGTCAGCATCATTATGGGCAGCACATCGGATCTTCCGGTTATGGAAGAAGCTGCCAAAGTTCTGAATGAACTCAGGATCCCATTTGAGATTAACGCTTTATCGGCACACAGGACACCTGATAAAGTGGCAGATTTTGCTAAATCGGCCTGTGACAGGGGTGTCAGGGTGATGATAGCAGGCGCCGGCGGGGCAGCTCATCTGCCAGGAGTTATCGCAGCTTTAACCACCCTGCCGGTTATTGGTGTACCAATAAAAGCCTCCATATCTATCGATGGTTGGGACTCAATCCTTTCTATCTTACAGATGCCCCCGGGGATACCTGTTGCTACGGTGGGCCTTGATGCAGCCAGAAATGCAGGGATTCTGGCAGCCCAGATCCTCGCAACCGGTGATCCGGAAATCATGGAAAAAGTTAAAAACTTGAAAGCAGGACTTGCAGATAAGATTGTTCAGGCAAACGAGGAGCTGAAAAAAATAAAATATGAGTATAAAGTGGATTAATATGGTAGATTTCATCCCTTCCCCTTACCCCTTCCCCTAAAGGGGACGGGGAATAGTAATAGCAGCATTATGCGGTTTTGCATAATCTCATATCATTCATGGCTGTTTATCCTCATAGGATTAGTATCCATCTCTATTCCGGTATATTCTGCCTATGATAACTATCCTGCCGGAGCGCACTATGCCGGAATGGGAAATGTGGGTGTGATGTGTTCTGATGTCTGGTCGCTTTCACAGAACCAGGCCGGGTTGGGCTTTTTTAATCACCTTGCTGCTGGATTCTATCACGAAAACAGGTTTGCCCTCTCTGAATTAGCTCATCATTCAATCGCATTCAGCCTGCCAACCGGTACCGGGACATTCGGACTGACCTGCACATATTTTGGCTATTCTCTATACAATGAGAGTAAGATCGGGCTGGGATTCGGAAAAGCTTTAAATAAAAAATTTTCTGCCGGCCTTCAGTTTAACTGGCTGAACACACATATCGAAGATGAAACCGGAAATCTGGGCGCGATGGCTATAGAGGCAGGAATCCTGGCAAAACCGATTGAAAATCTGTCTGTTGGTTTTCATGTTTTTAATCCTACTGTTTCACATTACCGATACCAATCAGGGACAGAACCGATACCTGTTATCATCAGGTTTGGTATGGGATATGAATACAGGGAAAAACTATTCATCGCTTTCGAAACCCTGAAGAATATGTATAAATCTCCTGCCTTATTCAAAGGTGGTGTTGAATACAGGCTCATACAAAATTTATATGCCAGGACAGGTATTATGGTCGGTAACTTCGTCAGCCATACCGCCGGACTGGGAATTATTCTGAAAAAAATAATGATTGACTTTGCATTTTCACATCATCAGCTCCTGGGTTATACCCCGCACTTTTCAATTCAATACAGTATTAAATAATGGTCACTGAGCGCTACAGGGGAATTTATAAGAATCACAAAAGGAAATACTCCGCGGCCTTTTATTATTCTCTGCATCCCTCTCTGGTTAAAAAAATAATAACCATACCAATATTTTTCTTTTCATACATCATACTTTATTCACAGGATTACAACATTCGGAGTATCACTATTATAGAAGATTTGATTGAAGAAATTGCACGAGATTCTGAGGAAGATCTGGATTATACCACATTATTTAATGATCTGACTTATTACCTCGACCATCCACTTAACCTGAATACTGCTTCATATGATGAACTTGAAAAGCTGCATTTTTTAACTGACTTCCAGATCCGGAGTTTGCATCAATATATTTCAGAAAATGGCGAATTATTATCTATTTATGAACTTCCCCTGGTTTATGGTTTCAGCGAGGAGCTGGCCCGGAATATTGAAACTTTTGTAATAGTTGTACCAGGGAAGACCGTGCAAAGGGATTTTGAACCCGGCAGTTTCCTCCACCAGGCCGATCATCAGCTTTTTGTCAGAACATCCGGGATGTTGCAGGAACAGCTGGGATATACTTCAATCGACGATTCCCTGCTTCAGCAAAATCCAAATGCACGGTATCAGGGATCTCCTTTAAAGTTTTATACGCGTTACGCTTTCAGGTATAAAGACAGGATCAGGGCAGGCTATACGGGAGAAAAGGATGCCGGTGAAGAATTTTTTGCAGGGACAAACCCTCACGGATTCGATTTTAATTCGGCATATCTCCAGGTTAGCAATAACGGTTGGTTGAAAGAATTTATTGCAGGTGATTATGAGGTTAGTTTAGGGCAGGGTGTTAACACCTGGTCAGGACTGGCATTTAATAAATCTCCTGAGGTAATAAATCTCCGCAGGAAGTCTCAGGGATTATCGGGCTTTACATCAACAAACGAAAATGTTTTTTTTCGTGGTTGCGCGGCAACTGCAGGTCACAGCAGGTTCTCATTGACCGGCTTCATATCCAATAAACATATTGATGCAAATATCACGGAGATGGATTCCATTAGCGACGAACCCATTTATTTTTCATCATTCCAGACTTCAGGAATTCATGCTTTACCCCGCCAGGTTGAAGATGAAGATGCTGTCCGGGAAACCGTTATCGGTGGAAATCTTTCCTGCAGACTTGATCATGCCAGGCTGGGTCTGACAGTTACACATTACTTCTTTGATGCTGAGCTGCTAAAAGGAGACGATCCTTATGAATTTTTTAGTTTCTACGGATCAAAAAACACAAATTACAGCATAGACTATTTCATACAGACTTCAAAACTAAGCCTTTTCGGAGAAGCAGGAATGAGCAGTAACAGGGGACTGGCAATGATGAACGGGGCACTGGTTGAAATTGAGCCATCCATTTCTCTTGCTTTTATCCAGAGGATTTATCAGCGTGATTACCAGGCTCTGTATGCCAATGCTTTTTCCGAAAATACCAGGACAACAAATGAAAATGGCTTTTATATGGGTATCGTAATGCATCCTTTTATGAAGTGGTCTTTTTCAGGATATATTGATGCTTTTCTATTTCCCTGGTTGAGATATCACACAGACTCACCTGCATCCGGACATGATTGGTTCTTGCAGGCCGATTATCATACCAAGGAAGGATTGAATGCCTATACAAGGCTTCATAGTGAGCATATACCCATGAATATCCAGACCGTTGATCCCGGTATTGATCCTGCCGGTTACAAAATATTATCCAGGTTCCGTTTTCATTTCGATTATCCTGTCGGGCCAGGAATCATTTTTGAAGACAGACTTGAATTGTCCTTCAGTAAAAAGAATGGGGAAGAACTATTGACCGGCTACCTGGTTTATCATGATATTCTTTTTAAACCAGGGAGATTCCCCGTTTCCTTTGCACTGCGTTATGCAATGTTTGACACGGAAGGATGGGATCCAAGAATCTATGCATATGAACATGACGTGCTTTACGGTTTTGCTATCCCTGCTTTTTATGACAGGGGTATCAGGGCATACCTGAACGCAAGATATACAATTAATAAATACCTTGATCTATGGCTGAAAATATCCAATACTTACTGGCCCGACAGGGAAACAATCGGATCAGGACTGGATCGGATTGATGGGAAGAACAGGACGGATTTTAAAGTGCAGGTGAGGATTAGGATTTGAGTTACTCACTGGTTGACTCGAAGCTACCCGGTGAATGAATCGGATTTGGTTCCTGATTCAGAATGTAAGTCAACAGAAAGAATATTTTATCCCTTAATTAATTGATATTTTCCTTTTTTTTAGTGATTTTTATCTGTCCATTTTCAAATTCCATCACAATGAAAAAAGAATTTTCCTGTTTTCTTCTGTTATCCCTGATTCTATGCTTCCTTACTGATCCAATCCATGCGCAATCTGTAATTTATGTTCAGGGAACCATTACCAGTGATACAACATGGAACGCAGATACTGTTAAGGTAACCGGTGATATAATTATATATCCTTATGCAACATTAACCATCGAACATGGTACTTATGTTAAGTTCATGGGACATTACAACATACAAATATCCGGCATATTAAATGCCGAAGGGATAGCAGGAGATAGTATCGTATTTACCATCAATGACACAACAGGATTCAGCAACTTTTCGGATAACCTGGGAGGATGGGCAGGACTCAATTTCAAAGGCGAGCCGGATGATACTTCAAGATTGAGTTTTTGTAAAATCTCCAGAGTAAAATATAATCAACTTTATGAGATAATGGATGTTGGAGCAATATACATTGGGGGTGGACATAATCTGGTAGTATCAAACTGTGTCATTGAAAATAATATTGCTGAAAAAGGTGGAGCGATAGGTGGAGGAAGTACTCTCGGGGAATATGATTCACATGCATCCTGTATTATAAGAAATAGTTTAATCCGCGGAAATTATTGTAATGAAACCGGTGGTGGTATTCATGATGGTGGCCTCCACTCCCGGATAATCCACAATACAATTACCAATAATGTGGCAGCAAGCTGGGGCGGGGGAATTATATTATATCATAGCAATGGAATTGTCAGGGGAAATTATATTTCCGGAAACAAAGCAGGATCAGGTGGAGGTATCTTTGTAAGAGAAGCAAATCCTGCAATAGAAGACAATATCATTGAGGGAAATCACGCAATTGCAGGTGGTGGATTATACTGTGAGTTGAATTCTGAAGCCAGGATTGTCAGAAATCAGTTTATTAATAATACAGGAAGTGGCATAAGGAGCTCTGGTGCCAATCCGATTATAATAAACAATATTATTAGCAACAATGAGTCTGGAGGAGGTATAAATTTAAGCAGGTCCGATCCTGTTTTAATTAATAATACAATCACTAATAATTCAGGATATGGTCTTCACTGCGACGATTCAAAAGTACAAATTATCAATACAATTTTATGGGGTAATTCAGATCAGGTTTATATTGGTGATAACTTTTCAAGCCCTGATATTTTCTATAGTCTTATCCAGGGTGGTAAGGCAGGTTTTATACTCTCAGGTAGCACAACATTTCAGGGAAAATACGAAAATAATTTGGAGGAAAATCCGGATTTCGTCAATCCCAGTTCAGGAGTTGGGATCCAACCGGATGCCCTTGATGCTAATTGGGCCTGTTTCCCATATTCACCCTGTGTCAATACAGGAAAATCTGACATGGAAGAAATATCTCTGCCTGGTCTGGATATTTATGGTAATGCCCGGATTATCCATGGAAGAATAGATATCGGGGCTGCTGAAACGCACATTGAAAAAATTACCGTAAATGGTGCCGTTGCGAATGATACTTCCTGGGTTGCAGATACTGTAGAGGTGACAGGAGATATTTACGTTCCGGATTCAATAAAATTAAACATTGCACCCGGAACCCGGGTTATGATGAAAGGACATTTTAAAATTGATGTTCATGGAGTATTACTGGCACAGGGTAATGAGAAAGATTCCATTCATTTCTTCGTAAGTGATACCACCGGATTCACAAATAAGGATAGTATTTCAGGAAGCTGGGGTGGGATAGATTTTAACAATGGAGATACAGGCGCAAACGGTGCGATGAATGATAATGATTCCTCAGTTTTTTCGTATTGTATAATCCGTTATGTTAAAGACACAACAATTGGTGGGGCTTTATATATTGATCATTTCTCAAAAATCCGTATTGAGAATTCCCTGATTCAAAATAATTATGCGGACTGGGGTGGTGGAGGTATTTATTGTAGTAATTCAAATATTTACATCCATAACTGCGAGATAAGTAACAACTTTGGCTCCACGGGTGGTGGATTTCATCTGGATGAATCTGACATTGTTCTTAAAAATTCAAACATTAAGAATAATTTGGCCTCCTGGGGAGGTGCTGGCATTTATATGGGTAAATCTTCACCAAAAATTGAAAACTGTATTTTCTTATATAATAATGTTGGATCCGGAGCCGGCGGGGGTATATATTCATTTTATTCTAATCCAATGATTACCCTTTGTAAGATCTGTAACAACATTTCAGACTCACAGGGAGGAGGGCTATATTGTTCAGGTGGGAAACCGATTCTCATTAACAACCTGGTGGCAAATAACCGTTATGGCCTTGTTTTTCATGGTGCTGAAGTTCTGATAATCAATAATACAATAACCAATAACTTTTCAAGCAATCTGGGAATTCATAAATGCACTTCACAAATCTATAACAATATTTTTTGGGGTATTACCGGCTCTGTCATTTCGATGTCAGGTACGAATTCAAATGCAAATTTTTATAACAACATTATACAAGACGGAATTAGCCCTTATGATTTTAACCTGGGAATTATTAAAGATTTTATAAACAATCTTGATACAACCCCACATTTCATTAATCCCTCACAAGGTATTGGTGATGACTATGATGGTATATCTGCTGATTGGTCTGTTGATCTGTTTTCCCCATGCATTAATGCAGGTACTATGAATATACCCGGTGTTTCTATTCCTATTTGTGATCTTCAAGGTCAACCAAGGTTTAATGCAGGTATCATAGACATTGGAGCTTATGAAAACCAGGGTAAATTACCTGTTATAACACAACAATTATCAGGGGCAACTCGCTGTATAGGTGATCAGATTTCCTTTTCTGTTGAGGTGGCTGATACTGTTCATTATCAATGGCAAAGGAACGGAATGGATATCCCGGGTGCAATAAACAATCATTTAACCTATGATTCTTTAATACTCGAAAATGAAGGATTATACCGCTGCATGGTCAAAAATTCTTATGGTACCGTAACCAGTAATGAAGTATACCTGATCGTTAAGTCTCCACCTGAAATACTGGTAGAACCATCAGATCTGTGGTTACAGAAGAATATTGAAGCAAAACTCGTTGTTGATGCAACCGGGTCTATACCCATGAATTATCAATGGTTAAAAGACGAAATAAACATTGCAGGTGCTATATCTCCGGAATATATCATAAGAAATGCTGACTACAACAATGAAGGAGCTTATAAATGCATCATTATTAATTCCTGCGGAGCAGACACTTCAAGGAACGCATACCTTTACCTCACCCCCCAGCTCTGTATGGTCACCGTCAGCACAATATCCGGTAACAACCTGGTTATCTGGGAGAAGAATTCCAAAGCACCACTGACGGCATTCAATATTTACAGGGAAAGTACAGCTGCAGGAATTTATGACCTGATGGGAACAGTTCCATTTAATGACATAAGTGTCTTTGAAGATAGTACTGCAGATGCAACCAAAAGGGCATATATATATAAGATTACCGGTATTGATACTTCTGGTACAGAAACTGATATTGGCCTGTGCAAACCACATAAAACCATCCATCTTCTCGTATCAACAAATCCGGAACTCAAATCAACACAACTTGCATGGGACAAATATTATGGCTTTGATTATCAGACATATAGCATTTATCGGAGTATTACAGGAGCTAATTTTGCCGTCATTGATGCTATGCCAAGCAGCCTGAATTCATGGACAGATCCGGAATCTTTAACCGGTGCACTTTATTACCGGGTTGCTGTCGAAAAACCAATTCCGTGCATTCCTTTGAGTAATGGTAAGAAGGCAGATCAGGGACCGTATAGCCACTCTATGTCCAATATGGATGATAATCGTCTTCAGTCAGGTGAGTATCCTCCTGATACACTCATCCTGACAAATCATTACATTGATGAGAATAATAGTATAGGCAAACTGATAGGCAGATTCTTAACTACTGACCCGGATACCAACGAAGCATTTACCTATACATTGGTAGGCGGAGATGGTGACGATGACAATATGAGCTTTACCCTGCTTGCCGACCTGCTGATCACAGCAGATTATTTTGATTATGAAACAAAGAACCAGTATTCCATCAGGGTCAGGTCGACAGATAAAACCGGGAATATCATTGAAGGAATTTTCATCATTTACGTTAACGACCTGTCTGAACCAACCGGAATGAATTTCCCATCCGGGCAGCAGGTCATAATCTACCCGAATCCTCTCCGCGATGTATCTACCATCATTTTTCCCAATCCTGCCGGCAGCGAATACACCCTGCTGATAATGAACCTGTCGGGTAAGGTTGTCAGGAGGATTGAAAACATCACTACATCAAGCTTCCTTATTGAGCGCGGTGATACCGAAAGCGGTTATTATTTGATTGAATTAAAGGGAAATAAAGTCTACAGGGGGAAAATGGTTATTGAATAACCAGTTTGTATCACTCATCGGATGACTTTGAGACATCCGATGAGTGATACTTCTAATCAAACTTTATATCCTTAATATTGAGTTGCAGACTTACCTTATGCATAAACTCATTCTCTTCGATTGAGTAACAAATATCAAAAGCATTCCCATTTTTTATCCCCGGAAACCTAAATCCCTGCTGGAATGCAATGGCAGGATAGACCTTATAGGGATCGGCTTCCTGTATAAGGTTTAACTTCAGGTGCTCCCCCTTTGTGCCAACAGGTTTTCCCGTTCCATCATCAACCACATCTTCTGTAAGGAATACAGGCGCCATATTCTCCGGTCCGAAAGGTTCAAATTGTTTCAATTTACTGTAGAACTCAGGTGTAATATCACCAAGATTAATTTCGGTATCAATTTCAATGACCGGTCTTTGCTGTTCTGGAGTGATTGTTTCAGCTACAAATTTCTCAAACCGTTTTCTGAATTTTGAAATATTCTCAACCTTCATCGTAAGTCCTGCTGCATATTTATGACCACCAAAATTCTCCAACAAATCACTGCAAGCATCAATTGCCTGGTAAAGGTCATAGCCATATACAGAACGGGCGGAACCGGTGGCAAATCCATTTGACTCAGTAAGAATTACCGTCGGGCGGTAATGATAATCGATCAACCGTGAGGCAACAATTCCAATAACTCCCTTCATCCATTTTGGATTATACAATACAGTGGTTTTGCTATTAACCAGCATCGGATCCTGTTCAATCATCCCGAGAGCTTCCTGTGTAATATTGTTATCAATATTTCTTCTTGTGGCATTATATTTATCAACCTTCTCACCAATTATTCTTGCTTCTTTCACATTTTCTGAAATAAGCAGATTCACTGCACTTTTTCCCGATTCAATGCGACCGGCAGCATTGATCCTGGGCCCAATCTTATAAACCACATCCTCCAGGGTGATCTTCTTCTCTCCTATCTTGGCCAGATCAATGATTGCTTTAAGTCCTGTTCTTGGATTTTCATTCAGCTGTTTTAAGCCATAATATGCCATAACCCTGTTCTCGCCGGTTAAAGGAACAATATCTGAAGCAATGCTTACCGCCACCAGATCAAGATATGGGATTAACTGCTCAAAAGGGATCTTATTTCTGAGTGAATAAGCCTGAAGGAGTTTAAAGCCCACACCACACCCTGAAAGTTCTTTAAAGGGATACTGACAGTCAGCCCTTTTGGGATCGAGGACAGCAACTGCTTCGGGTATCCGATCACCCGGGTTATGGTGATCACAAATAATAAATTCGATACCCTGCTCCCTTGCATATCTTATTTTTTCCTCTGCTTTAATACCGCAATCAAGTGCAATAATTAGCCGGAATCCCTGATCACGGGCATAGTTAATCCCAGCCCTTGAGATTCCATAACCTTCATGATAACGATCGGGTATATAAAAATCAAGGTTAGGACAAAAGTTCCGGAAAAAGGTATATATCAATGCAACTGATGTTGTCCCATCCACATCATAATCACCGTAAACAAGGATATTCTCTCCTTTAAGGATGGCTGATTCAATACGTTCAACAGCTATATCCATATTCTTCATCAGGAAAGGATCATGGAGATAGCTTAGTTCCGGCTGAAAGAATGCCTTTACCTGTTCGGTAGTCTTCACTCCTCTTTGAATCAGCAAATTAACCAGTGACTTATCAAGGTTAATCTCTGAACTCAATGATTCCACCTCATGCTTCGGGGCCGGTTCTTTTATACTCCAGTTCTTCTCCATTAATCAGCCTTTATCTATCGTTTTTCCAATTAATACTGAATAATTCTGCTATCCTGGATTTCAATGTTCTTTTTACCTCCGTAACATTCATTTGCGATCCAAGTTCATCACTTAAAGAGGTAATAGCTTTATCGGTATATCCGCAGGGATTTATATATCCAAAATAATTCAGATCGGTATTCACGTTCAGGGCAAAGCCATGCATGGTAACATGATTACTAACACGTACTCCTATTGCGCATATTTTCCTTACATTCTTCGAATCTTCTTCCTCAATCCATACTCCTGTGGCTCCTTTTAAACGTGTACCCTTTAACTCATAATCAGAAAGAAGCCGGATAATAGATTCTTCAAGCATCCATACATAATCCCTGATTTTTATTTTCAGCGATTCAAGGTCAATAATGGGATAGCCAACAATCTGTCCTGGTCCGTGATAAGTGATGTCTCCTCCCCTGTTTATCCTATAAAAGGAAGCATTGATCCTGTTAAGTATGTCGTTATTAATCAGTAAATTATGCTCATTGCCGCTCCTGCCCAGGGTATACACATGCGGATGTTCACAGAACAAAATTACCTGTTTTTGGGGAATCTCATTTACCTTTCCACTCTTTTTTAATCCCTCTTTTTCCAGAATTATTTCCTTCAGGCATTTCTCCTGGTAATCCCAGGCTTCTTTGTAATCGATAAGACCCATGTCCTGAAAAGATATCAGATACTTTTGCAGTTTATGTTCCATTAGTTTATCTATCCCTTCTATCTCTATTAATTCCTAATCTTTTTAGTTTTAAACTTCACCCCTTCCTCAAACTTTCGCCCCTTTGAACTAATTTCACCCCTTCCCAAATCCCTTTTTTATATCAATTTCACCCGCCTCCAACCTCCTGTTTAATATCAACTTCACCCCTTCCTCAAACTTTCGCCCCTTTGAACTAATTTCACCCCTTCCCAAATCCCTTTTTTATATCAATTTCACCCGCCTCCAACCTCCTGTTT
>Ga0111176_1124_pt1 | contig 14698 bp, 11 predicted proteins | sample DeeMarSWOR324_28_FD_80229 | JGI IMG/M metagenome (GOLD analysis project Ga0111176, IMG submission 80229) | Bacteroides sp. SM23_62_1 | reverse complement strand
AACCCGGTTGCCAACCGGGGCAATATAGTGTGCCATAGTCAAACCCGCCTGCTCCGAGGTAGATCGGGGGTTTCCAACCGGGGTATGTTTATTATTTTATTCGCCTGTAAGCATCTTGCAAATCTTCCTTAATATCATCGATATGTTCTGTGCCAACGGATAGCCTGAGCATGCCCGGTTCTATACCCGAGGCCATCTGTTCTTCCTTAGAAAGCTGTTCGTGAGTTGTCGATCCGGGATGGATGATAAGTGTTTTAGCATCTCCGATGTTGGCAAGATGACTGATCAGTTCCACATTGTTTACGAATTGTTCTGCAACTTTATCTCCACCTTTTATATTGAAAGTTAAAACACCTCCAAATCCGTTCTTCAGGTACTTTTTGGCCAGTGTATGGTATGGATTATCCGGAAGCCCCGGATAGTTCACTTTTTCCACCCAATCCTGTTGCTGAAGCCAGGAGGCCAGCTCGAGGGCATTATCTACGTGCCTCTGAACCCGCAGGGATAAAGTTTCAAGTCCCTGAAGAAAAAGGAAAGCATTGAACGGGCTCATCGCATTGCCATAATCCCTTAATCCCTCGACTCTTGCTCTGATAATAAAGGCAATATTGCCAGATGGTGATCCTTCACCGAAAGTTTCCCAAAACTTCAGTCCGTGATATCCCTCCGATGGTTCTGTAAACTGTGGGAATTTGCCGTTAGCCCAGTTGAAATTGCCGGCATCAACAATGACACCACCAATACTAGTTCCATGCCCCCCGATCCATTTTGTAGCCGACTCTACAACCACATTTGCACCATGGTCAATTGGCCTGCATAGATATCCGGCTGTACCGAATGTATTGTCAACTATAAGGGGAATCCCATGACTCTGTGCTATTTTCGAGAGAGCATCGAAATCAGGAATATTGAACTTCGGATTGCCTATACTCTCAACATAAATAGCTTTTGTATCGTCGTCGATTTGTTTGTTAAAATCCTCCGGATTATCTCCTTCGACAAATTTCACATTGATTCCAAGCCTTTTGAACTGTACCTTGAACTGGTTGTATGTTCCACCATAAAGATAGGAAGTGGAAACCAGGTTATTCCCGCTTTCAAGGATATTTGTCAGGGCAAGGAACTGCGCCGATTGTCCTGATGAAGTAGCAAGGGCGGCCACACCTCCTTCGAGCGCAGCTATCCTCTTTTCGAAAACATCTGTTGTCGGATTCTGAATGCGGGTATAAATATTCCCGAATTCCTTTAAGGCGAATAAATCGGCCGCATGCCTGGAATCCCTGAATACATATGAACTTGTCTGGTAAATAGGGACTGCCCTTGCAAGAGTTGTTGGATCTGCAGACTGTCCTGCATGTAGCTGAAGGGTTTCAAAACGGTATTGCTTTTTCATATTCACAATTAATTTATATTCACCAAATCATTGGTCAGGAATTGGCACCTTTTCCCTGCCAGGGCAGGTTGCCAGAGGGTCATAAAGCCTGTTCTCTCGCCTCTTCTCTATAAATCAATTAAAACAACGTGTAGTAATTGAAGTTAAACGTGTTGCAAATAAAGGTATAAAAAACAGAAATAACAAATGTTAAAGGAAAAAGTATAAAGTTCGTGAGACTTGAATTTTGCTACCCGGAGGTGCAGCAAAATTCATAGTCGAACAATCCCGCCCGTTCCGATGAACATCGGGAATGACAATCGGGAGAATAAGTAAAAAGTCCTGCAGAATATCATTCTGACAGTGACATTGCTATGGTATCAACCGGTAACCCCGGTTGTTAACCGGGGCATTTTGGTACCCGGTTCCTGGTGGGTGTGGGTATCGTGATTCACGGGGATATCACTTTTCCCAGAGCTTCGTTTTAATTCTTTCGGTTTTCCTATTTAGGTTTTCTCCTTTCGATTCTATTCCGATCTTTGAGGTTTCGATTTTCGATTTTAAGTTCCTGGTCCGTGTGAGTTAAGTTTACCGGTGTCAGGTATAAAGTTATTTTAATCACCTGACGCCTGGGATATCGTTTGTCCGAAGAAGATTGCATTCATAAATAATTTATTGGTTCCAAACCAGAAAGCACGGAAGTTTGGATTTTCAATAAATGATATAATCCTGCCGGTTCCGGTGGAGGTAACAATAACGACAGCTGAATTGCCGATCATGCCATAGTTTTTATCATTGACAAAACCGCTTAAAAGGGGATCGGATGTGTAATATACCGGTGTTGCATAAGGATTCTTTGCTTTTCCGATAAAAAAAGTGTTATTCTTCATAACAGGGATGAATGATTCGCTTATTCCATAGCCTATTGGATGTGATTTATCCAGGTTGGCTTTGAATATAGAACCAGGTATTTCCATTGCACCTCTTTCACGCTGGAGTTCACTGTACAATTTTATTTCCGATGTATCCTTAGCTATTGTATTGAATTTCAGGCTGATAAATTCATTATCGCTCAACCATTTATTCGCCCGGGAGATGGCAATCAGCGTACCGCCTTTTTCAAGCCATTTTTTTATTTCATCCTTGCCTTTGTTACTGATATCATTAAAATTACCACCGGGCATAATCAGAACATTATAATCTTCTAACCGGATACTACCAAATTGTTCCTGTTCAATAAGGGTGACCGGTACAGCGAACCTTGTGTCAAGTAAATGCCAGACCTCACCTGCTTCCAGACTGCTTACACCATTACCGGATAGCAAAAGGATAGCCGGTTTTTTTAAACTGATAAATCTTGAGCTGCCCAGATCTATACCGGATAATGTATGGGAGGTCTCAACAGCGTAGAATGAGATCCCTTCCTTTGTTGAAAGCCCATTGATCAGATAATAAATTTCATCAGCACCCGCTTTTTGTCCGTGGACAGGTATAAAAATGGTACCATTACCAAATTGCATTTGCACATCCGTTATATTACAGGTAAATGGTTCAGCAGCCACTTTGGCAATCAGCCCTTCAGCCTGCAGTTGATATAACACTTTTGGTGAATAATAGTCGTTCCAGGGCAACAGGTATCCGATATTACTTTTTTCACCTTGGAGGAAGCCTGCTTTTTCAGGGATCTGATATAATTCTTCCCCTTTGATATCTTCAAGTGTTTTTTGTATGGTTAAGCCTTGATAATGTATATTAAATGCATATGGCAGTGTCCATGCAGAAATATCATAGAAGAGGCTGTCAGAGAAATTTTTATAAGATTTAAAAAAACTTTCGATCATCCGGAATTGTGGTTGGTTCAGGGGAACAATATAAGAAGATGATGCATTGAATTTTATGCCCTCTCCCGTATAATCTTTTTTAAGATGGTAAACGCGGATCCTGTGTTTCATGAGAATATCGATAAAATGATTCATCCTGGAGGGATCATCCGGTTCGGTGAAGATATAGGCTTTTGTGGTATTTTGATTGGCAAGAGTTATTGCCTCCTGATAAAAAGAACGTTGATGTTCAAGAAGTTCTATTCGAAGGTTAAAGGAAGCTTCCAGGGTGGATAATGAAACGGCTACCTGGTTCCGGATTGCAAATGGGAAAGTCAGCACTCCATTATCTGTTTCCCTGACAAATCCTCGTGTTCCCGCTTGCTCAAAGAGAATTCCGATGCCGCCGTTCACATCGGGATAGGACGATCCTTTGCCGAAATAGAAGTCATCAAATACTTCTTCGGAGAAATAAAGTGAGCCAATATTGTCAAGTGCTCTGCTGTGGTATTTCCCGATTAGGCCGGTAAGTTCATCGGTTCGTGGTGGAATCAATGGATTTGTGCGGGAAGGCATTCCGGGTTGATAGAAGAAAGATGCATCTGATCCCATTTCATGATGATCGGTCTGAACATTTGGCATCCATTGTTGAAAGACATCCACTCTTCCCCTGGTTTCAGGCTGCTGAACCAATATCCAGTCACGGTTCAGGTCAAACCAGTAATGGTTGGTTCTTCCTCCGGGCCAGGCTTCCCGGAATCCCCGGCTGACATCATTATCCATGGGCACCATGCTTTTATGTGTGTTCACCCAGCTGGCATGACGGTTGAATCCATCAGGATTAAGACAGGGATCAAGCAGTATGACCATGTGGTCAAGATAGTCTGTAATAGTTTCATCAAGGGAGGCAGCAAGATAATATGCTACTAAAAGGGAGGCATTTGAAGCACTTGATTCATTACCATGAACACTGTAACCCATCCTGATGACGAGCGGTATTTCAGTTATATCCACAGAGGTGGAGATTACCGGATCACTCAGCTTAAGATGTACTGTCCTGATCTGTTCCAGCCTCGAATGATTTTCCGGGGAGGTGATGATCAGGTGAAATAATGGCCTGTTTTCAAATGAACGGGCATATTCTTCCAAAATGACACGATCGGATGATTCTGCCAGGGCTGACATATAATAAACAAGTTTATCATGTGTCACATGCCACTCTCCGATGTCATAACCGATTATCCGCGCAGGTTCCGGAATATCCGGATCATAATTGCCTGGTGGCAGATAATACTGCAGGTCGGTTTGAGAAAAAAGTCTGAATGTCAGGATGGTGATCAGTAGAAATAGAAACAGATTTTTCATCGGGAGAAGTTAAAGGGTATATTAAATATTTAAGTATTTGTCGTCTAAATTGTGAGATCAAATTTAAGATTTATTAAAGATTATCCGGAAGTTTGATGGATTGAATGTAGAAATGTGCTGAATGTGGGTGTGTATCCCAAATCAATTTTAATGTGTTGGATGAGGAATTATAAATTATTCCTCGCAGATTCCGCTCTCACACTCACACCCAAACACACAAATATACCAATCTACCAATAAACCAATTTATTCTTCTTCCTTAGCCTTCTTATAGCTTTATCCTGATCCCGGGTCCCAGAAGCAGGAAGAATTTTGTATCCTTCAACAGGTATCCTCCGCCGAAATAGAGGGGAAAAGTAAGCCTGGTATCTTTCGTGGTAGGGTAGAGGCTGCCAAGGATAACCACACCTATATCCCTGTCTTCACCTGTATCGCTGAAGTTGAAAGTATTCAGGGCGAGGAAACCTGCCCCGATCTTATAGGGCCTGACAGTATTTATTTTTTCAGGGTGATAAAAGGTAAACTGGGCAATCATCGCAATGCTGATGCCGGTCAACTGACCGAACCGATCGTCCTCTGAATCCGGATCAGGTTTGGAGACAGTGATCAGACCTGCCGGAAAAGATACCTCAATATCGAAAGAATAATCTTTCCTGAGTATCAGGTCGAATTCCTTTGAAAATCCAGCACCTGAATATTTGCTATTGTTGTGCCTGATTTTAATATTGATCCTTGACCAGAGATCCAGTGTGTGGGTTTTTCTTCTGATAAACTGGTTCAGGTTGAAATAATCCATTTCGCAATCCCTCTTTGGATAATGCTCATACCGTGGGGAATTAATATCGGGACAGATAACAATATTATCCAGTGTTCTTATTTCCAGGATCTCATTCTTTCCTCCATAAATCGTTATTTCCATTTGAAGGTATTGTTTCCCGTACATCTTCACCTCTGAGTCCAGCATTGTTTTGTCAGCGCTGAAAATAACATCACTGATTGTTTTATCAACCAGTATGGTGGAGGGAAGCCCGGAGACCTGGTGTTTATTTCCGTCATAATTCACATACAGAAAGTCAAACGGCCTTGGTTCCTGGTACTCCTTCACATTCAGTGCACGCCCGGTGTTGTTAGTCCAGTTATACAGGTTCAGGCTTTTTTTTGTAACATCCATCGGAACCCTGAATTTATAGATTGCAAGATTCTCACTCCTGATGGTTGTGTCTGTAGAGATATCAATAAGATCTTCAAACGTAAACCGTGCTTTATGTAAGCCCTGGCCTTCGATAGTCAGGTCAATTACCTCACCGGGGTAAACATCAAGATTTTGAGTCCAGCTGCCATCCCTCAGGATCGAGATCCTGTCAATCCGAGTTTTGGGAGTAATATTGAAATTGGTTATAAAAATTGCCTGGTCACCATCCTTGATAAACAGGTAACCCTCAGATTCCCTGTGGTAGTTATAAACCCTGAGTATACAGAGAACCCTGTTGTTCGTAAGAAGGTTACGGGTAAATAATTCCGCAATCAGCGCTCCACCCGGCTGTTCCTGATCCTCAATACGATAAGTTCTTCCTATTCGCAACAGGCGGCTGTTTTCCAGCTGTACTTCAATGCCCTGCCGGCCGGTGGAATCATCCAGGGTTACTTCACGCTTATCAATACCCAGGTATTGCAGACGGCTCTGCTTAATACTGAAAGTATATTGAACAGGAGGCAAATCATAAACCGGGGCACCAGACTTATTTAAATGGGGCGATTTTGTCTGCAACGGGACAGAGATAGTGTTCTGACCGGTAGTATTTGGAACAAGATGAAGACGCAGCTGGTTGAAAGTCTTTGAAAGACGGTAATTGAATCCCTCACTTTCCTGCCAGTCGTTATTGAACATCACATTATCAATGTTGTTGGTAATCAGTTCAAAAATTTTTTCTTCCCCGATATATAATTCATCGCTAAGAGGATAGAGTTTTACGAATGTGTTATGATATGGCAACAGGTTCAGGTCAGTAATTTCTGCTTTTTCCTGTCCGGATTCTTTTATTGCGAATGTATATTTCAGGAAATTAGAAGTATTCAGGTCATGAAATGCAACCTTAAACCTGAAATATTCCCCGTTAATGCTGATAAGTGAATCAATGATATCAAAATCACCCGAATGCATCAGTGCTAAACTGTCAATCAATCCAGGTTCATACGGGTATAATCTGGCCTCACAGACTGCTTCTTCATCAATATATTCGAAAGCAAGGTATTCCTTACCCTGGAATTTCATTGTGTTTCCGGTGAATGAATACAGGCTGGTATCTGTCTGTATCTCAACCTCCCTGAAGAATTTCTTTATTTCCTGAGATTTTGACCGGAACGTGGATGAAAGAAATATCAAAAAAAATATGATTATGAATCTGCTTTGCATAATAACCATTATTGTCACAAGTTGCAAAAATAATGGAATGAGGGATGAAATAAAAACAGGTGGGAGAAAAATAAATAAGTTGTCTCAATGGTAGCAATGGTCTCAATGGTAGCAATGGTCTCAATGGTAGCAATGGTCTCAATGGTAAAAGTAATTACAATTGCCGCACTGGTCACAATTGTCACAATATGTGTGAGTGAGAGTGAGTGATAACTTATCCGGTGACTCGCAGTCATCGGATGCGTATAAAAACCGTAGAACAAAACATGTCATCCCGAGGGAACGAAGTGACCGAGGGACCTCTTAATCCCATGTAGCCAATCAGGATAGAGGTTAAAACATTTATAAGGAATACGGTGGAAAGAAATAATTAAAAATTATAATAAACGATTAGTATTGATACGACGAGGTTCCTCGGTCGCTTTGCTCCCTCGGAATGACCTGATTCAAAAGACAGATAGTAGTTTAAATTACAATTGAATAAAAGGTGCTTTTACTCATCTGTTTATGCAGAATAACTAATGCAGCAGATTAACAATTTAACAATTTGACAATGTAAAAATTCATTTGGAATCACAATTGAATCACTACTGAATCGTCATCTATTAAGCCATTGAATGATGCAGGCATAGTAATCAAATACCCATGAATATGATATATATCAATCCGCATGATTACAGGTTTTATTATCTTTGTTTAGATGAATGTCATTTTGCTAAATGCTTGTAAAAGAAATAGTTAATCCGAAAAGTATCATTGTTGTCGGAGGTTCGAACAGCCTTCAAAAACCTGGTGGTAAAGTACTCTGGAATATTCGAAACGGAACGTTCAGGGGCGGCCTTTACGTATTGAATCCAAAAGAAACCGAGGTTCAGGGATTACGTTCATATCAGCACATTGAAGATCTCCCGGAGACTGATCTTGCTGTACTTGCCATTCCTGCCCGGCAATGCCTAGAAACTGTAAAAAAACTTGCTGAACAGAAAGGTGTTAAGGGATTTATTATTCTATCAGCAGGATTTGCTGAGGAAGGGGAGGAGGGAGCGAAGCTTGAAAAGGAAATAGCCGGGATTATTGAGAAAACAAGAGGTTCTCTTATCGGGCCTAATTGTATCGGTGTGATCAATCCATGCTACCAGGCCGTATTTACAACACCTGTTCCTAAGCTGGACCCTTTGGGCTGTGATTTCATTTCGGGATCAGGAGCAACTGCCGTATTTATTATGGAAGCCGGTATACCCCGTGGGTTGACTTTCTCCAGTGTATATTCAGTAGGTAACAGTGCACAGACAGGGATTGAGGAAGTACTGGAGTATATGGATCATAATTTTAATCCTGAAACCAGTTCCAGGATCAAGTTATTGTATATCGAACATATTGAAAAACCTGGCAAATTACTCGAACATGCTTCTTCCCTGATCCGCAAAGGGTCCAGGATTGCAGCTATCAAGGCTGGAACAACAGAAGCAGGAAGCCGGGCAGCATCATCGCATACCGGTGCCCTGGCCAGTCCGGATTCAGCAGTCGATGCCCTATTCCGTAAAGCCGGTATTGTAAGGTGCTTCAGCAAAGCAGAACTGGCAACCGTTGCATCAGTTTTTGCATACCACTATCCCAGGGCCGTTAACTTTGCTATCATTACACATGCGGGTGGACCTTCAATCATGCTTACCGACGTGCTTTCTGAAGGAGGAATAAACGTTCCGCCGATAGAGAATCCCAAAAGATATGAGCTTCTCGAAAAACTATATCCGGGCTCTTCCGTTGCCAACCCGATAGACTTTCTTGCAACAGGTAATGCCGAGCAACTTGGGTATATCATTGATTATTGCGATAAATATTTTCATGAGATAGAGGGAATGATTGTGATCTTTGGCAGCCCCGGACTGATATCCGTCAGTGATGTTTACTCCGTGATTGATGAAAAAATGCGGACGTGCAGGAAACCAATATTCCCCGTTCTGCCCTCGTTTATTAATGCAAAGGATGAAATCCAGGAATTTATTAACAGGGGCCGGATTAATTTCCCAGAAGAGGTGGAGCTTGGGAGGGCCCTTATAAAAATTTATCGTACACCACCACCTGCGCCTGAAATTATTGAAGTGCCTGATGTTGAGCGGGAGAAGATACGATGCATTATTGACCAGGCTGGAGATGGATTCCTGGAACCGGATAAGGTGGCATCCATGCTTGATGCCATTGGAATTACCAGGGTCGATGAAGCTATTGCCGGTTCACCCAATGAAGCTAAAGCATTTGCTGACAGAATCGGGTATCCGGTTGTGATGAAAATCATAGGCGTCCTTCATAAGTCGGATGTTGGAGGAGTGGTACTAAACATACAGGATGACAATCATCTTTCCGGAGAATACCAAAGACTGACATCCATACAGGGTGTAACCGGTATTTTGATTCAGCCTATGCTGAGAGGAATGGAGTTATTTGCGGGACTGAAATACCAGAAAAACTTCGGGTCATTAATTGTATGCGGACTTGGGGGCATTTTTGTCGAGGTTATGCGGGATGTTCAATACGGATTGGCACCATTATCCGGAGATGAAGCACTGACTATGATCAGGAACCTGAAGGGTTACCAGATCCTTGAAGGGACCAGAGGGCAGGAACCGGTCAGTGAAACACTTTTTGCTGAAATCCTTGTGAAATTATCAGCACTTGCAGAAACAGCACCGGAAATTAAGGAAATGGATATCAATCCGTTGATGGGAGTGGGAAACCGGATAATTGCTGTAGATACACGTATATGGATAGAGAAGAAGGCTAAGGAAGAAGAGTGAATTGGTTTATTGGTAGATTGGTATATTTGTGTGTTTGGGTGTGGGTGTGGGATAGGTTATCTCCTGAAGAAGATGGCTGAGATCACGGATAAGGAAAGGTAAATGTGCGAAAGTTACAAAATATGAAAGTTCTGCCGGTTTTTAAACGGCAGTTATCTCCATGAAGAACTGATAAAGAAAAAGGACTGTATCACAACTAATATTTCACGCAATGAACGTAAAGATAATATGAAGTGCACAAAAAATACATGTCAGCTAACCAATACTTTGCGGTTTTTGCGAATACTTTGCGTGCTCTGCGTGAAGCCTTATATTGATGTTGTAGCACAGCCCTTCTTGAGATGCAAAGTTGCATGTTATATGTTGCAGGTAATAATAATTCTGAGTTATATAGTGAGTAATATCACATAGAAAAATAATCTACGAATATGTTAAAAGATACACCTATCCCATATGAGATTGTCAGGGAAAAGATCAAGGAAACAGACATCCCGGAAATTGGCAGTGCCAGGATACGTGAGATTGTAAAGCTTGTAAATGATATTGAAGAAGCTACCGGCCTGAAATATATCCGTATGGAAATGGGTGTTCCGGGCCTTGAACCGGTGGCTGTTGCGACGGAAGCTGAAATAGAAGCCCTGAAGCGTGGAGTTGCTTCCAAATATGCCAACATTGAAGGTGTGCCTGAACTGAAAAAGGAGATATCCCGGTTCTGCAAGTTGTTTCTTGATATTCAGATAAGTCCAAGGTGTTGTCTGCCGACAGTAGGATCCATGCAAGGGAGCATGGCAGCTTTTATGGTAGCAAACAGGAATGATCATCTAAAAGAAGGAACACTCTTTATTGATCCCGGGTTCCCGGTACATAAACAGCAGTGCAGGGTGTTGGGACATGACTACCGTACTTTTGATGTTTATAATTACAGGGGAAAAAAACTGAAAGATAAGATGGAGGAGTACCTGAAAACAGGTATGGTGTCAAGTATTCTTTATTCAAATCCAAATAATCCATCATGGATATGTTTTAATGAGGAGGAACTGGGGATTATCGGTGACCTGGCAACAAAATATGATGCCGTTGTCATTGAGGATCTTGCTTATATAGGGATGGATTTCAGGAAGGATATCTCGGTTCCGGGACAGCCGCCGTTCCAGGCAACAGTTGCAAAATATACTGATAATTACCTGCTGCTGATATCGTGTTCAAAAACTTTCAGTTATGCCGGACAGCGAATTGGTATGATGATCATTTCTGAGAAGTTGTTTCACAGGAAATATCCTGATCTTCTCAGATACTATGCCTCGGATATGTTTGGGAATGCTATGATATTTGGCGCACTTTATGCCTTGTCGGCCGGTACCAGTCACTCGGCCCAGTTTGGCATTGCTGCCATCCTGAAAGCTGCCAATGATGGTAAGCTGAATATCGTGAATGAGGTAAGGGAATATGGTGAGAGAGCACGCATCATGAAAAAGCTGTTTAAAAAATATGGTTTCTCAATTGTATATGATACCGATGTTGACATGCCAATTGCCGATGGTTTCTTTTTTACCATATCCTACCCGGGATTTACAGGCCCTGAACTGGTCGAAAGATTACTATATTATGGTATCAGTGCAGTGTCTTTATTAATTACGGAAAGTGAAAAAACAGAAGGCCTGAGGATCTGCGTATCGCAGGTGAGCAGGGACCAATTCGGATTGCTGGAAAGCAGGCTGCAGGCTTTCAGGGAACATCATTCATAAGAATAACTACAGGTTACAACGTGTGAGTTAAATGACACTCACCCCTGGCAAATAACATTCCTCCCTAAAATTCTAATGTTTATCCCTTTTTCAGGTCATTTATCCCATTCTTTTTTCATTTTTCCTGCTGTGAATTATTATTGCAGATCAATGATCATACAAACAGTTTGGTGTAAGTTTTGAGTATTCAGCAAAAGAAATCAAAAAAACAACAGGATTTAAAAATATTTGATACGTCTCACTCAGCTCCCATAACTCAAATCAACCTGTTACTTGTAACTTGCTACCATAACGAAAATATTTATTAAACGACAGATTAAGAATAACTTATGTTGAGGAACACAAGGCCACCTGATAATATTCATCTTCTTATCCCGGCATACTCTAAAAAGAATTATTATTTTTGAAATCTTGACGTATTTGAAATGAAAATTATCAGTGATGGCAAAACCCCGGGGAGCAATTGTTATAGACATTGAAAGATGCAAGGGATGTGAACTTTGTATTGAAGCATGTCCTGCAGATGTCATTATGATGGCAAAGAAGGTAAATGGTAAAGGATATCATTATGCTTATATGGAAAACCCGAATGCCTGCACTGGTTGTGAAAATTGTGCCATCGTATGTCCCGATGGTGTAATAACGGTTTACCGGGTTAAGGTGGAAGTGTGAAGGTGTGAAGGTGGGCAAGTTCTGCCGGTTGAAAATCGGTAGTCATATCCCCGGGAAGAATGGACCAGTAAACCCGGTTGATAACCGGGATCTTAAACTTAATATTATTGCATGAAAGAACTTCGGTTAATGAAGGGGAATGAGGCAATTGCTGAAGCGGCAATAAGAGCTGGAACAGACGCATATTTCGGTTATCCCATTACTCCCCAATCAGAAGTTCTGGAATACCTTACAGCAGAAAAACCACATGAACGTACAGGGATGGTTGTTCTTCAGGCTGAAAGTGAACTTGCGGCAATCAATATGATATATGGTGCGGCGAGTGCCGGCAGGAAGGCAATGACCTCATCCTCCAGTCCCGGAATAAGCCTTTTCCAGGAGGGCCTTTCATATATGGCCGGCTCCGAATTACCCTGCCTTGTTGTCAATATCGTCAGGGGAGGGCCTGGTCTCGGGACAATTCAACCTTCCCAGGCTGACTATTTTCAGGCTACCAAAGGAGGAGGACATGGCGATTATCATTTACTTGTTCTGGCACCGGCATCAGTTCAGGAAATGGCTGACTTTGTGCCGCTTGGATTTGAACTGGCATTCAAATACCGCAATCCGGTGATGATCCTTTCTGACGGATTGATCGGACAGATGATGGAGAAAGTAGAACTTTTTGAACAACGTCCCAGGGCAACCGAGTTTGATCAGTCGTGGGTAACAACTGGCAAGACTTCTGACCGGGAACGGAATATCATAACATCCCTGGATCTGGACCCTGCAGGAATGGAAAAACATAACCGCCACCTTCAGGAGAAATATAAAAAAATGCAACAGGAAGTGAGATTTGAAAAAATCATGTGTGACGATGCAGAATACCTGCTGGTGGCTTATGGATCAAGTGCAAGGGTTTGCCAGAAATCACTTCAGCTGGCAAGAGATAAAGGTATCAAACTGGGATTACTCAGACCTATCACATTATATCCCTATCCATACCAGGTTATTTATGAGCTGACGGATCAGATAAAAGGGATTCTGTCGGTTGAATTAAATACGGGCCAGATGATTGAAGATGTCCGGCTTGCTGTAAATGGAAAGACCAGGGTTGAGCATTTTGGACGCTTCGGAGGTATGATACACTCACCAGATGAGGTCTTGCTGGCTTTTGAAAAAATCTATTTAAAGAAGTAAATATGGAATTGAAAGATATCATTAAAGAGAAAAACCTGGTCTATAGGAAGACACCTTTGATGACTGATAATATTCTTTCTTACTGCCCCGGATGTGGCCATGGCACAACTCACCGGATTATTATGGAAGTCATTGAGGAAATGGATATCCAGTCAAGGGTTGTTGGTATTGCCCCTGTGGGTTGTTCGGTTCTTGCGTATGATTTTATGGATATCGACATGATCCAGGCTCCCCACGGCAGAGCACCTGCCGTAGCAACCGGACTGAAGAGGGTTATGCCTGATAAATTCATTTTTACCTACCAGGGAGATGGTGACCTTGCAGCAATCGGTACAAGTGAAACCATCCATGCATGCAACAGGGGTGAAAACATCACAATCGTTTTTATCAATAATGGAATTTATGGAATGACCGGTGGGCAGATGGCTCCAACAACCCTCCCGGGAATGGTATCAAGTACATCACCATATGGCAGGGATGTTAAAATGATGGGTAATCCGATAAAAATGACAGAACTTGTTGCAGAACTTCCGGGTACAATTTATGTAACCAGGCAGGCTGTGCATACTCCAGGTGCTGTAAGAAGAGCAAAGAAAGCCATCCGGAAAGCCTTCGAAAATCAGAAATTGGACAAGGGATTATCATTCGTGGAAATCGTTTCCAGCTGTAATTCGGGTTGGAAAATGACACCTGTCCAGGCAAACAAATGGATGGAAGAAAATATGTTTCCATTCTATCCCCTGGGAGATATTAAGATAGATGGTGAAATGGTGAGTAAAAAGGAATCACAAAAAATAACCCAGCCATGACGGAAGAAATCATCATAGCGGGATTTGGGGGACAGGGTGTCCTGTCGATGGGGAAGATACTTGCCTATTCTGGGATCATGCAGGATAAAGAGGTTAGCTGGTTCCCATCTTATGGACCGGAAATGCGTGGCGGGACAGCCAACGTTACGGTTATTATCAGCGATGAGAGGGTGAGCTCACCGGTATTGAATGAATATGATACGGCAATACTGCTGAATCAGCAGTCTCTCGATAAGTTTGAATCAAAGATTAAAAAAGGCGGACTCCTCCTGTATGATGGAAATGGTATTTCAAACCATCCCGGCAGGAAAGATATCATGATCTACAGGGTAGATGCAGCAGATGAAGCAGCAAAAATGTCAACAACCCGTACCTTTAATATGATCGTTCTCGGCGCTTACCTGAAAATTAAACCTCTTCTTGATTTGAAAAATATCGTAAAAGGCTTGAAAAAATCACTCCCCGCTAGATACCACCACCTGATCCCGGTTAATGAACAGGCTATTCACCGCGGGATGGAGATCGTTA
>Ga0111176_1100_pt1 | contig 14738 bp, 12 predicted proteins | sample DeeMarSWOR324_28_FD_80229 | JGI IMG/M metagenome (GOLD analysis project Ga0111176, IMG submission 80229) | Bacteroides sp. SM23_62_1 | reverse complement strand
GATGTATATCTTTTTTTCTTCTCTGGCTGTAATCCTGTATATTCTTTTTTCAGGAAAGGATTGGGCAGGATTAATTTATTAACAATTATTTCACGTGAAGTATTTTCCATCATTTCCCTGATGAACCGCCTGTCTGTTTCATCATACAGGCCATCAAAAATGATTTTCTGGCAGAAAAGGCCATAATTCAGTGCCACCTGGGATGAAATCATGGTAGCAAGGTTTATGGATGCCGGGTCATCCGGCATAAATACATTCTCATCATATTTATAGGTCAATTCAGCGGAAGATTCCTCACCAGAGGCAGTAATTAACTTATAGGGGGTACTAATCTTACCGGGGGAAATGTTTACCGGACCTATCCTGAGCAGCTTAAGGGTAGTAAAATCAGAAGTATATATCTGACTTTCGGGTATAAGTTTATTTTCCATTCCGACACGTTATTCATTCCTCGTCCTGAATGATATATTCGTCTTCATCCAGCTCATCAAGGGTCAGTTCCTCAAACACATCTTCCTCTTCACGAGAACCTTTCTCCTCATCTTCCTCCTCATCTTCCTTTATATTAACCATTTTAAATGGTAATCTGATAAGGAAATAATCATCATCGGTTTCAAGTGGGACAGCATAAAATAGTTTACCATGGACATCCGTAAATGGTTTGATAAATTCTGCGATACCGCCGGGATAAGTCTCATGCAGCAGGTTTTTCAGATCCTGTGTCAGCTTTTCATAATCCTTGATCACTCTTTTCTTACTCATCTTACACAGTTTTGTTGTATATACGATTGACTATAAAATTAATTAATTCTTCGGTTCCATCCCATAAAATATCAAATGCAGTCAAACCGATATCTTTAAAAATTTCTTCTTTTATTTTATTTAATTCTTCCCTGGTCATTTTTTCATGGTTAATAGTTATTGCAATAACCGGCTTTCCTGCTATCATCTCAACAGCTTTAACCTGATAATCAAGCGGTTGTATTGCATATCCCGGGAATCCGTCATATTCTTTTCTTTTTGGTGCATGCTGCAGGATTATATAATCCGGACGGCCTGCTGCAATTAATTCAAAGCCACCAGGATAAGCAGGGTTAAGCAAGCTTCCCTGACCTTCAAGGATAATCAGGTCAGGATTCTCATTCTTCCATGCAGTATGTACGACATGTTCTATTTCCCCTGCAACAAAATCATTTATCAACGAATCCAGAACGATTGAATACTTTACTCCCTGCAGCCATGATGTCTGGCCGGTTCCTATCATTTCAGCTTTGAACCCTTTTTCCCTGAGTCTTTTTGAGAGAAAAAGGGCAGTTGTTCTTTTACCGATGGCTGAATCTGTTCCCAAAATAGCAATTTTGATGCAATTTACCTCTCTTATTTTCCCGGAAAAAAAATGCAGGGCACTCGTCGGGGGTGGTTTTCGGATATCACGGATATGTACACCTTTTATCCGTGCATTTTCTGACAGGTCAGGATGTTCAGAAAGAAAATCATGTAAGCCGCTATCAATGTTTAATCCTGAAGAGATTGCATGTTGAATATCATCTATAACTTCCGGGCCAACCATCCCGCCATCGGGTGCAAGACCAATAACCAGGTAATCGGGTTTTAATTTAACAGACTCTGCATGTCTGAGTCCGGCATCAACAGTATCTAAAACAGGGATATTACGATATTTCCCATCCAGCAATTCTCCTGCGTCCTTACCTGCACAATCCGAATCAATGACAGATACAACTCGGTACCGGTCTGTATGACGTATCAATCCGTGAGCCGTCTTACCATTAGGTGTCAGGAAGGCACCCTGACAATATATGATAGCATTACCGTCCATTCAGATGTTCATTATTTTCGTCCTGTTAATATAGCAACATACCTGTCATTTTCGAAATTTTCTGCTGTTGCTTTTTTAAGAAAAGCAATAAGCCCGGCGGTGGAAGCAGGCAGGACATTCAGGCCTTCTTTTTCCATCAGGTGTTTGGATGTTTTAATGAGCTTCATGTCGCTGATATCTTCAGCCCATCCTTCTGTTTGTCTTATTGCGGTAAGAGCTTCATCGCCATCAAAAGAATGCCAGTTTATAAGGGGTTCATTCACAGCTGTCTCCCTGATTAGTGTTTTGTCAATATCCTTACAACTGTCCAGGCCGGATTTGAAGGAAACAATAATCGGATTTTTTCTGTATGATGAGCCTGCTACAATTCTTGGTATACGTGATGTTTTCCCCCTCTTATAAAGGGTGACGAACCCACGGTAAATACCGGCAAGAAGCGTTCCGTTTGAGACTGGAGCTGATACAACCCTGGGAGCATCCCTTAAAATATCATAAATCTCATTTGCTATTTCAGAATAAGAAACCAGTTGCAAATGGGTATTGGCACCACCTGGATTGGCATCATAGTACTGGTTCTCCTGTGCAATTTGCTTCGAATATTCTACGGAATCTTCATAACTGCCCGGTGTCCGTACAATTTCGGAACCAAGATCCTGTATCTCAGGTAAACGCTTTGTCTGATATTCCTCCGGAATACAAATGATGCATCTTAACCCGGCAAGGTTTGCAGCAAGCGCAAGTGAAACACCATAATTACCACATGTTGCAGCGGTAATGGAGTCAAATTCCCTGCGCAGGGCATCAAGACATTGCGTAAATGCAATCCGGTCTTTTTGTGTTCCGGTGGGATTCCCACCCTCGAATTTCAGATAGATCTGTTTGATATCCGTTTCGCGCTCGAGATTTCTTGCCCTCGACAAGCTGGTATCTCCTACCTCAATATTGATAATCTCCTCATAAGCTTCAAGCCTCTCCAGCAGGCTGATCTCTGAATCCAGGACGATTGACTTCAGTTGTTGTGTTTCCCTTGAAAGGGCGGGCTGATTGGAGATGGCTCCATCAATCAGTGCATAAGGCGTTGTATTAAGCCATTCATTCATTATGATTATCTGCCGTAAAAATATACAGTGACCATTCTGATTCTTAAGCAAATTAAAGGTTCATTTCGGGTAAATTGAATATGATTATTATACATTCCACCCGGCAAAATCCCCTTTAATGTTTACCCTATAAAGACAACTACCTGCCCTCATATAAAAATAAACTGTTGTAAAAGTATGAATCAAATTGATCTGGTGAAAAAAAAATAACAATAATTAAAAAAGAATTTTATCACAGGTAAATGATCATTATATTTCCTGATAGGTACTACTTTGTTATTGTATATACGATTTCGAACATACTGTGTTCAAATACAAACAGTTTTAGTTATAATTCAAATAGCAACGAAATTATATAAATTTCAATATATCAATCACTTATGAATTTTGGCAATAAAATTGATAGTTGATTATTAGATTTTTATATCAGTAATTTTCAAGAATGAATAAAGCGGTTTATAAGTTTGGTTTTCCACGTCTCTTTAAATTTATCATATATTGTTCCCTGATTGCAATAGTTGGATTTGTGAGTTACTTTTTCAGGGGGGACACCGATTTATCTGATCCGGCTCGCTACAACGATGGATATTCCGTTAGTATAGAGGAAGAATATGAAGATATGTTCCATCTGGTAACGGATTAAGTGAAGACCAGGGGTTAGTAGAACCGGGATGTCCCGGCAGTATCCAACAGCTGCCGGGATTTTTTTGTAAATTTGGATTGTATTATCAGTCTGAATGGACAGTTTTTCTAAAATTGCAGAAAACAAAATCCTGGAGGCAATCCGGGATGGTGTATTTGATCATCTGGAAGGATTTGGACAACCTATTGATCATTCAGATTATTTTAATGCCCCGGAAGACCTCCGGTTAGCATACCATATTCTGAAGAATGCAGGAATACCTCCCGAAGAGGTCCAGATGATGAACAGTATATACCAGATTACTAAGAAACTTAAAAATGACCTTACCCGCGATGAACGTGAACGTCTGGAACGGGAAAAGGTGATGGTACAGACCCGTCTTATGATGCTGAAAGAAAGTAAAAAGAATTGGTAGGAGTTATCTTGAACATGAAGAATTCTGGTTGTTCACAGGTTTTTTTATGTTGTGACACAGCCCCTTAAACGTATCCATCCCTGTTGAAATGGTCCGGTTGAAAACCGGACCGCCCATATCCCTATTTATATCTTGTCTCATCATTTTATTGTTCCTTTCACCCACGATTGAAATCGTGGTCTTTAATCTTTCTGCCAGCTGTCAGCATTTTCTCCATCACTCCCCTGCACCTTGCTCCCTGCACCATACGCCATGCTCCATGCACCATGCACCATGCACCATCCTTAATCCTCCCTACTCCTTACTCCCTACTCCTTACTCCCTGCTCCCTAGAAATCATATCTTTTACCTACCTTTGTAATAAACCTTAAAAACCAGATACGATGAAACGCAGAACATTTGTCAGGAAGACCATTCAGACAGGTATTGCAATATCAGCTGTTCCGTTGCTTGATAATTGCACGAAAGAAACTACCGGGATACTTCCGAAGCGTACACTTGGTAACACCGGTGAGAAATTATCCATCATTGGTTTTGGCGGGATCATTGTATCCAATATTGAACAGGCTGAAGCCAGTAACCGGGTTGCCCGTGCTATTGACCAGGGATGTAATTATTTCGATGTAGCTCCAACCTATGGAAATGCGGAGGAGATGCTGGGTCCTGCTTTTGAACCCTACAGGAAGGATTGTTTTCTTGCATGCAAGACCCAGAAAAGAGATGCAGCCGGAGCTGAGGAGGAGCTGCATGCATCACTTGAGAAACTGAAGACAGACTATTTTGATCTCTACCAGTTGCACGCTGTTTCTTCTGTTGAACAGGTAGAACAGGCATTCGGGCCGGGGGGTGCAATGGAGACTTTTTTGAAAGCAAAGCAGGATGGGGTGGTAAGATATCTTGGCTTTTCAGCCCATTCGCAGGAAGCCGCATTGCTGGCAATGGAAAAATATGATTTCGATACCATCCTGATTCCTGTCAATTTCGTTTGCTGGTTCCAGGGCAATTTTGGCCCGGCCGCTCTAGCAAAAGCGAAGGAAAAGGGAATGGGAATCCTTGCGCTGAAAGGATTGGCACATACCAGCGTCCCTGAGGGACAATCCAGTCCATATGAAAAAACCTGGTATATACCCATCGAGGATGAAACGATCAGTGATCTTGCCCTGAAATGGACTTTTTCACAGGGTGTTACAGCTGCTATACCACCGGGTGAATATAAATTCTGGGATAGGGCAGTTGGAATTGCACAAAATATTACAGAACTCACTGAAGAACAGATCACCCAGATCGAAAAAGCTTCGGAAGGGGTGGTGCCGCTGTTTAATGCATAGAGATTCATAGAAGGATAATACAGTAGTGTCTCAGTAGTTAATTCAGTAATTCTTCCAAATGAATTGTTACATTGTTACAATGTTAAAATGTTGATATACTAAGACAATTGTTATCAGTTAATTAACCATTTAACAATTTTGCAATTTAACAAATAAACTTTATAGCTCTATGTGACCTATACCACTATAATACATACCAGGCAAAACTTAATCTCCCACCTGAAAACTAAAAACTAAAAACTATTTGTTTGATTTTTTTACTAATTTAACCATCCCTATACACAGATTCAGTTACATTATAAGAGTATTGGCATGCTAAAGAATTACCTCGTTGTTACCTTCCGGAACCTGAGCAGAAACATCCTTTACGTTCTGATTAATATAATAGGCCTTGGTCTTGCCCTGGCTGTTTGTATCGTAGCTTACCTGAACAATAAGTATGATGCGGATTTTGACAGGTGGCATGAGAACAGGAAAAATATATTCAAAGTTGAATTTATACTGCCGATTCAGGAAAGACCTCAGCCATATGGCATCACCCCGATGTCTCTTGGGCCAATGGTGGTAAATGATATCAGTGGTGTGGATAAAGTTGTAAGGGTACAGATGTCAGGTTCCCCTGTGAAAGTCGGGGAAAATACATTTAATAAGAGTATTGGCTGGTGTGACTCAGCTTTTTTTGATGTATTTACAATAGACATGCTTTCAGGTTCATCTGCCTCATTTGGAGATAAGAATACCATATATATAGATGATGATCTTGCAAATATTTATTTTGGATATGAAGATCCGGTTGGAAAGATTCTTTCTGTTTTTAATGATTCGGGGGAGGAAAGGACTTTTCTTATTGGTGGAGTTTTCAAGAAATTACCGTTGAATTCAAGCTTTACATTCCAGGCTATAACATCATTGGATAACTTTATCGAAATGTGGAAGATCAATGAATATGACTGGACAGCCTGGACAGCCGGCACTTTTCTCTATCTTTCTGATCCTTCGCAGAAAGGAGTTATTGAAGAATTGCTTCAACAATATATACCAGTACAGAATGATGCCAGGAAAGATGTTCCGATTGAAAGATTCTATCTTGTGCCGTTTACCAGAATGGCACATCATGCCTGGGATATATGGGCAAACTGGTTCAGGCAGAGCTTTCATCCGGCAGCAGTGAAAGCCCCGCCCATTATGGCTGTGTTTATATTACTCATTGCCTGTTTCAATTTCATGAATACGGCGATAGCATTTTCCAGCAGGAGGTTAAAAGAAATAGGGGTGAGAAAGGTTGCAGGGGGAAACAGGATTCAGATTATTCAGCAATTCATGGGTGAATATTTTCTGCTGGGTTTACTTGCAATACTCCTGGCTGTTCTTGTTGGGAGATACCTTGTTTCACTTTATTCAAGGATGTGGGAATACTTGGATTTTTCTTTGAGTTTTAAGGAATATCCTGAATTATGGATCTACCTGTTCCTGTTGCTGGTTGTTACCACCCTGCTGGCCGGAACATATCCATCATTTTATATCAGCCGGTTCAACCCTGTATTTATCTTCCAGGATAAACTTAAGATAGGTGGCAGGAATATCCTCTCGAAAATCCTTCTCACGCTTCAGTTTGTCATCTCACTTCTTGCCCTTGTGTCAGGTTTTATTTTTTCGCAAAATGCAAAATTTCAGAATAACCTATACCTGGGTTATGATAAGGATAATATCATAGCCATTCCCATTAATAACCGTTCCCATTTTATCACTTTTCGTGATGTTGTTAAAGCCAATCCTAAAATAATCAGTATTGGTGAATCTGAAGAACATATAGGATGGTCGAATTTCAGCCGACCAGTTGAATACCAGGGCGTAGAGTATGAGGTCAGGGCACTTGATATTGGTGATAATTATTTTGAGACGATGGGTTTGAAGTTGATCGAGGGGAGAGAATTTCCGCCTGAACTTGAACAAACCGACAGAGAATCGTCAATCATTGTTAATGAGAAATTTGTGGAGGAATATGGATTACAGAACCCGGTAGGGCAACGTGTTATGATGAATGATACAGTCCCGCTATATATAGTTGGTGTTATGGGAAACGTATATTTATACGGGGTCTGGTCAAAGATTGAACCTATGATGTTACGAAGGGGTGTCAACGACAGAATAAGAACACTTGTTGTAAAGGTTTCGGAAGATAATCTGGGAGAAGTTTTTCAATATCTGGAAAATGAATGGAAGGAACTTGTGCCAAACTATCCCTTTGAAGGAGAGTTTCAGGCTGACCTGATGGATGAAGCCAAGGATATCAATAAGAACATTAAGAATATCTATATTTTCCTTGCTATTATTGCCACTATTCTTTCGGCAATTGGATTGTATACACTGGTTTCACTAAGTGTGATACGGAGGACGAAAGAAATAGGGGTCAGGAAAGTGATGGGAGCTTCTGTCCCGCGCATCATCAGGATCCTGAACAGGGAATACCTGATCATACTCGTCATAGCATGTATTGGTGGCAGCTTTGGAGGTTACTATATGTCAAAAATACTGATGGCCAGCATTTGGGAGGTTTTTACCGATATTTCATTCCTTTGTTATCTGATCCCTGTCGTAATGATATTTATTGTGGCAGCTGTGACAACAGGCTGGAAAGTATACTCGGCTGCAACCCAGAATCCAACCGAGTCGCTGAGGTATGAGTAGATGGTTTAAAGTTTAAAGTTTAAAGTTTAAAGTTTAAAGTTCAAAGTTTAAAGTTCAAGGTTTAAAGTTCAAAATTTAAGATTAGGGTGGGTAGGGAATTTGAACTCGAATACGGGAAATATAAAATTGCTAGATGGCAAAATTGTTGAATGGTTGACGGATCTGCTTTATACATAATAACTGTCGTAGCAAATCGACAATGTAACAATGTAACAATGAAATATGAAGCACAATTGAATAAACTATTGAATTAACTACTGAATAAACAATTGAATTATCTATCGGAATAACAACTAAACCACGATGAACATTTTATTTAACAGCAAGTTTCTCCTTCATAATCCGGACAGTTTTGGGGAAGGGACATATCGTATTGAAGAATTTAAGGATCATTTAGGGGATACCGTCTCTGATGGGGAAGAATATATCACGCTTGTGCACAGTGAGGAATACAAAGAACACATAAAAGAAGCATGCCTGAGTGGTGGCATCCTTGCAGAGGTAGAGGTGTCTCCTGCAAGTTATGAAGCAGCTTGCCTGGCGGTTGGTTTAACTGTTCTTGCTTCAGAACAGGGCGACTTTGCAATTGTAAGGCCCCCGGGGCATCATGCCAAATTTGAACGTGCGGATGGTTTTTGCCTGTTCAATAACATGGCCATTGCTGTACAAAAACTTGTTCTTGAGGGTAAAAAAGTTTTTATACTGGATATTGATGGGCATCATGGCGATGGCACCCAGTCAATATTTTATTCTTCCAACAGGGTGTTGTATTGTTCTATCCACCAGAGGTATGCTTATCCCTGGACGGGTGAGGCATATGAGACAGGTGAGGGTGACGGGAAGGAATATACTATCAACATACCGCTGTCTGCCGGCAGTGGTGATGAGCAATTATTAACAGCTGTTGACTATTCAATTACACGTGCCGAACAGTTCAATCCTGACGTTGTAGGGGTATCAGCCGGTTTTGATGGATACGAAAGAGACAGGTTACTTAACCTTAAATATACTCTGAAAGGATATTATGAATGTGGTTTCAGATTAAGTAAGAAATTCACCCACATATTTGCAGTTCTTGAAGGTGGTTATCACAATGATATAAAGAAGTGTACAGATAGTTTCATCGCGGGGATACACAGGGCTAGGGAATAATTTTTTGCTGGAGGATTATCGGGTGGATTACTTCTTTCTGCAATAGAAATATGAAATCCTGCTCTTTACATCATCGAATGTATAAATTTCTTTTTCCTTATTAATATCATAATAACTCATCAGGGCAAAATCCCCGATACACATTGTTGTATGGAAAAATAACATGGAAAGATATGTATAGCTGGCTACTCCGCGGACAAAAATAAAACCTGCCAGGTTGAGAAGAGAAATCACGATGAAGGGGGATATGGCAAGCATATAGAAACCGGCTCTGCCGGTTACAAACTCATCCGCAACAGCATAGAATGCAAATTGTTTAATCTCTGCTCCGAAGAGAATCTTTTTTGCTCCTAACAGAACATAAACCATTCCATGTACAATTTCATGGACTGGTATAATAATGGAAAAAGAGATCAACAGTCCGTAGAAATATTGTTTGAGAATACCCAGGAATGCACGGTTATGGTTAACCATACCATAAATCATTGCTCCAACAAGAAGTACAAGGGTGCAGATAAGGAATATATAGAAGAAAATCATACTCCGGGTATTTTTTCTGATATATTTTCGTGCAAAATTCAGAACACCATCATAATGTAATACATCAAGCAGTTCAAATTCCGGATTTGATTTTATATCAGTAGGAGAATATCTCATAAGAGCCAATATACTAAATTATTCCGGATTGATGACCCTTCCCATAAAAATGATACCTCCGGTTGATTTATCCATAATAAAGTATAAAAATGGGTGGTCTGCAACGAATTGCGTAATATTTTCTTCCTCGAGGGCGGTTTTAAGAGCCATTGTCACTGCGGTGGCCGCTGCGGCTTCCGTTCCGGTTTCACTGACTTCGATAAATGCTTTATGAATGACGTCATCGATCCTGAGCTCATTTTCCTCTGTCATTCCCGAAAAATCAGCATCATTGGTAAATGCCTGTTCCATACCCATGTTATAAAGGATTTGTTTTAGCTGGAATTCGCTCTCATATGAAAATTTTGGTAATGATATCTTAACTGTCTGAAAATGGATTCCTTTTTTTATGATCTCCAGTCTTTCGCCCGTCATGATCCTGCCGATAAGTTTCCATCCTTCAATTTCCCGTGGCAGGATGACGAGCATGGACAATTTCTGGTTTTTATATGGTAATTCAATAGCCTGAACTTCATCGTCTTCATAATAACCGGCCTCCTTCTGCTGATGCATAAAATCAGTTGAAACAGTTTTTTGGGGGGTGATATGAAATACAGAAGGGGATGTTTGTGATTTGTCAAAAGGATTCAGCCAGTTACCGTTAAACCAGATAGCATTGGTGATAACCATTCGTGTAAGTTCACTCAGTATGCCCTGTGGTATTAATTCTTTTATTTTATCATTTGTTTTATTTTCAACCCATTGGTTGATCTTCTGCCGGCTTTTTTCCCGATCCTCAGTGGTTTTAAAACTTACATTCTCTGCGTTTGCCTTATAATAATCTGCAGCCAGGTCCAGAAAATCCTGGATAAGGGGGTAGTTATCCTGAATCCATAAGGCATTGGCAATACTTATTTCAGCACCTGTATCTTTTCCTGACAGGAGTAAGCTGTCAGTAAAAGCCTTGAAAACCGGATGAAAAGTATCCTGTTCTTTTGGGAACCAGAGTACTTCAGACATTTCGAGTGCTGTCGTACCACGTGCTCCCGCGTAAGTTACAGCCAGGGCTGATGAGAGACTGTATGGAGAAAAAACTATGTTGGTAAATTCTTCTCCCAGCTTTTTATAAAGGCTGAAAGCAAATTCATTATTCGCTTCTGCGATAACCTTCACAGTAATTTTTCCATCGACATTATATGTGCCGGGAATTTTTTCTTTGCTTTTGCATGATGGATAAAATGTAAGAGCAAAAATGATGAGTAAAGAAAGAATATGTTTAGAATCCATATCAGATTATTTTAATTTCATAAGTAGTGATGTTTATTATACTTTAACAAATTTACAATTTTATGGGGGATCATATAAACAATGCAGAGCTGTTAATTAATTCTGACAAATCAATTACTAAACACCCGGCTGGCATTTACCCACAAAGGCACACAAAGGATAAACAAAAAGGCACACAAAGGTTCAGTATCAGATACATTTATGTTATTAGGTAACGTATTGTGCTATTAAAACCGTTAATATTGATAATCAGATGTATACCTGGCCGCGCCGGCTGCGAGGCCAGGTATACAAATATAACATACAATAACATGGGTTATTTAAAAGCACAGTGCATTAATTCGTAATAACCTTATGTGTTTATCCGGGTAAGGAATAAATATTCAATTGACCAAGAAAACTTATTAATTTTCATATACATAGGGATATGAAATACTTTCTCTGGCCTTTTTATAAAAATACCTGGCTTTTTCTGAATCACCTTTATCCCTGTAATACCGGCTCAGCCCGATGTATGCATAAGCTACCTGGTAATCGGCACGGGGGCCAAAAGGAACAGCCAGATCAACTCCTTTTAGATAATCATCTTTGGCTTTTTCAGGGTTTTTCAAATGAAATTCCTTATAGATTCCTCTGAAAACATAGGCTTTCATAACATTAAAATCATCCAGGTAGAAGAGTGTATCGATGATAGGTTTGGCAAGTTCATAATCTTTATTCATTAACAACAATTCCGCATATCTTGAAAGAAAAAAATCGTTATCAGGGTATCTTTCATGTAATTCCCGCATATAATGAAGCGCCCTTGAAGAACTGTCTTCGAATGCGAGATAAATAATGGATAAGAAATTTGCACTTTCAGGCCTCAGAAAGTATGCATGGTTAAAAGCATAATCCAGCATTTTTAAACCGGCCTCTTTATCTCCCCGTTTGCAGAGAAGTGTAAAAGGATAATAAATGGGATGTGCCTCCGGGTAAGCTTCAACGTAATAGTTATATAATCCTGTATAAAAATAAAAATCAACGAACTGGTCCTGTAGATCAAAAGCCTTCATTACGCTGCGGTATATACTGCCCAGATGAATAAAAACTTTTGCTGGCAGTCCATTGTCGGCATAGTACAGGATTAAAAAACTCCTGGAGGCAAGGTTGTAGAAGAGTGCTTCAATATCATCCTGGTTCTCATCAAGCACCTGATTACTGAGACGAATAACATCTTCCATACTTTTTTCAAAATCTTCTGCACCCGGACCTCCAGGAGTTACGGGCAGGTTTCCCCAATAGTGGATTAATCCCTGATAAAATGGCAAAACAGGATGATCCGGCAATCTTTCGGCTATTGAATCATAAAGATCCTGTGCCCGGCAGAATTCATAATTGTAAATAAGATTAACACCTCTGGTTATTAATTTAAGCGTAATGCTATCTTCAAGTATACTTATCTGAGAAGAGGCGTTAATTGAAATAAAAAAGACTGCTATAAAAATGAAAATTCTGATCATGAACAATATTTAGTCACTGAAAACGAAATTCTCGTTAAATTAAAAGTATAAAAAAACTGGCATATACTGAATTACATTTTTAATATCTGATATTTTATAGCTGATCTCTGTAAATGGAATTGGTGAACGTCTGAAGGATCTGATTGAAGATTATAGGTAATTAGTATGCTGCTGAAGAGGATTTAATTACATTTGTCAGAAATGAATACTTATAATTTTTTCATTCATGCCAATTCTGCCATTCAGCCTATCTCTTAAAGAGACCTGATGCAAACCATATTTGAAATAGATAATAAAATCGTAAGTCTGGATGTTATTCAGGCAAGATTCACATGTGATCTGGCAGTATGCAAGGGATGTTGCTGTGTGTATGGTGAATCCGGTGCTCCCCTTGAAGAGGGGGAAGTGGGAATATTGAAAACGATTTTTTCTCAAATAAGAAAGATACTGAGGCCAGAGGGGATTCAGGCGATTGAAAAACAGGGAACTTCTGTTCTGGATGAGGACAAAGATAAGGTCACCCCACTGATTGGTAAGATGGAATGTGCCTATGCGATATTTGAAAACGGTATTGCCAGGTGTGGCATAGAAAAAGCTTTTGAATCCGGGATCATAAATTTCCAAAAACCTGTATCCTGTCATTTATACCCGGTCAGAATTAAAAAATATGAAAGATATGAAGCGGTAAATTATGACTCATGGCATCTTTGCGATCCTGCCCGAAGAAATGGGGATCATCTGAATATTCCTGTGTATATTTTTGTCAAAGATGCACTGATCCGGAAATATGGCGAGGAATTTGTCAGGAAATTGGATCAAATAGCAAAGGAAATTGCAGACTATCAGGGGAATAATATGGTTTAACAGGTATATTTTAAATTGTTAAATGGCTAAATTGTTGAATATTTGACAGATCTATTAATATTAATACATAATAACTGTCTTAACAGCTCAACAATTTAACAATTCATTTAGAAACACAACTGACTTAACAATGGAATTAACTATGGAATTAACTATTGAATAAATAATCATGGAACGCATAAAAAAACTGATCGAAGAAAACAAGGATTTTTTTTTAGAAGAGCTATTTGAGATTCTGAGAATCCTTTCTATAAGTGCCAGGCCGGAAAACAAGGAAGATATGCTAAGGGCTGCTGAACTGATTAAATTAAAGCTGCTGAAGGCAGGTGCCGGCAGGGCGGAAGTTATGCCAACCAGTGGTCAGCCGGTTATATACGCTGAAAAAATCATTGATCCGGATTTGCCTGTCGTATTGATCTATGGGCATTATGATGTTCAACCGGAAGATCCAATAGATCAATGGAATTCTCAACCTTTTGAACCTGAGATAAGGGATGGGAAGATTTTTGCACGCGGGGCTGATGATAATAAAGGGCAGTTGTTTATGCATTTGAAGGCTTTTGAATTAATGGTCAGAACGAATACACTGCCATGTAATGTCAAGTTTATGATTGAAGGGGAGGAAGAGGTGGGGTCACCAAGTTTAAAGGAATTTTGTATTGCGCATAAAGAGATGCTGAACTGTGATATCATCCTGGTATCAGACACTACCATGATTGCTTCAGACATACCTTCCATAACTATTGGTTTACGTGGACTGAGTTATATGGAGGTCGAAGTTTCAGGCCCCAACAGGGATCTTCACTCAGGATTATTCGGTGGCGCAGTGGCAAATCCGGCGAATGTGCTTTGCAAGATGATTACTTCCCTGAAAGATGAGAGCAACCGGGTCACTATTCCCGGATTTTATGATGATGTATTGGAGATCAGTGAAGAGGAAAGGCAGGATATGGCCAGGGCACCATTTGATCTGGAAAGATATAAAAAAGCAATTGAGATAGATGATGTAGCGGGGGAAGAAGGTTATTCTACCATTGAAAGGGTGGGTATCAGGCCAAGTCTGGATATAAATGGAATTTGGGGAGGATATATTCAGGAAGGTGCTAAAACCATCCTCCCATCAAAAGCTAGTGCAAAAATTTCAATGCGTTTGGTTCCGAACCAGAAATCGAAAAAGATTGATAAACTATTCGAGGATCACTTTTTATCCATTGCCCCTCCGGGCGTCAGGGTTAAGGTAAAGAGTCTTCATGGTGGTGAGGGGTATGTTTCTCCGACAGAGACTA
>Ga0111176_1111_pt1 | contig 14800 bp, 11 predicted proteins | sample DeeMarSWOR324_28_FD_80229 | JGI IMG/M metagenome (GOLD analysis project Ga0111176, IMG submission 80229) | Bacteroides sp. SM23_62_1 | reverse complement strand
GATGAATGATGAATGATGGAATAATGGAATAATGGAATGATGGAAGAATAGAATGATGAATGATGGAATGATGAATGATGAATGAAGGAATAATGGAATAATGGAATAATGGAATGATGGAAGAATAGAATGATGAATGATGGAATCAAAATAATCCAGTAAGCCAATATTCCATTATTCCACTATTCCACTATTCCATTATTCCAGTATTCCATTCCAATCACTTTCCTTTAAGCCTGGATTAATTGTGCGTCCCCGGCATAATGTATTTTTAAATATTTTGTGACATATGGAACAAAAAAGATGTAATTGATGTCACAAATCCTGTGTCGGATATTATCTTAATTTATTTTTAGTTACTTTGACTTTCCAAAATAATGTGATTTTTTATGCATGAATTTTCTCTGGCATTAAATATTGTTGATGTTGTTACGGAATATGCTGTTAAAGAAAATGCTCTCGAAGTAAGGGAGGTGGAGATTGAGGTTGGTGAATTATCCGGGGTTGTCCGGGAAGCATTAGAATTCGCACTTAAATCTGCCGTCAAGGGAACATTGCTGGAGAAAGCTGAATGTCATATTAAAATCATCAAAGGAGAAGTCAGGTGTAACCAGTGTCAGTTCGAATTTGAAACGAACAATTTTTACACTGAATGTCCTGAATGTCATTCCTATTCATTCGAGATAATAAAAGGTAAGGAGTTGCGGGTGGCATCGATCGTTATTGAGTAAAAGGCATGGAGCATGGAGCATAGAGCATAGAGCATGGAGTCATAACATATCAAATTATTCAAAGCTAAATCTTTTCAAGTTTTGAAGTAATTAATACTTCTTAAATCAAAAATCGTTAATCTGAATTCTGAATTTTATTCTTCCTTAGCCTCAGCCTTAGCCTTCTTCCACTGCGACCATGAGACCACTGTGACAATTACGACCCTGTAAAACTACCTCGAACACGATAACAGTGAGACAATTGTGACAATTGCGACCCTGTAACACTACCTCGAACACTACCTCGAACACTGTAACAGTGAGACAATTGTGACAATTGCGACCCTGTAAAACTACCTCGAACACTGTAACAGTGAGACAATTGTGACAATTGCGACCCTGTAACACTACCTCGAACACTGCGACCATGAGACCAATGTGACAAGTGCGACACGGTGAATAAATAATCATTCCTTCTATTTAACTCCCGGCATCGAATAAGTCAGAGAACATTGTTTAATAAACGATTTGTAACTACCTTTGTGCGAATAAAAATTCAGAACCATGTGTGACACGTGCGGATGCGGACAACCAGGCAAAGAAGTGAAGATCATGAAACCGGGTGATGTTAACGGGGAGGAGAAACATCACCATACCTATACTCATTCTCATGAACATCATCATCAGGACGGGGATCATTTTCACACCCATGAACATGGGCACTCTTATGATCATGCTCATGATGGAATAACTCATGAACATGATCATATGCATAGTCATGATAATAATCATGGGCATGACCACAGTCATGAAAGCCATGAACATTCCCATGGAAGAAAGGTTGAAGTTGAACAGGATATCCTGGGCAGGAATAACCTGATGGCCGAACATAACAGGGGATATTTTGAGGCAAAGAATATTCTGGCATTCGACCTGGTTAGTTCCCCCGGTTCCGGTAAAACAACCCTGCTGGAAAAAACGATCCTGGAATTAAAGAAAGAGATCAGTTTTTATGTGATAGAAGGGGACCAGCAGACCATGAATGATGCGAACCGCATCCATCAGACAGGTGTACCTGTGATCCAGATCAATACGGGTGAAGGCTGTCACCTGGATGCTGATATGATTTACAGGGCTGTCAGGGAACTTGAACCGGCCAATGATTCCGTGTTGATGATTGAAAATGTTGGCAATCTTGTTTGCCCTGCATTATTTGATCTGGGCGAAACCAGGCGGATTGTCATCATGAGTGTAACTGAAGGAGATGATAAACCGGCAAAATATCCTTACATGTTTCGTACTTCCGATCTTTGTATCATTAATAAAACGGATCTGCTACCATACGTTGATTTTGACATGGATAAAGCCAGGGCATATGCACAACAGATCAATCCACAACTTCAATTCATTGAACTTTCAGCCAGGACAGGGGAGGGGATGGAAAAATGGTATGCGTGGTTCAGAACGTATAAGAAGAATCAGCCAGCATAGTCTTTTTTGCTGCGGAGTTATTCAGTAGTGCTTCAGTAGTTATTCAGTTGTCTTTTAAAAGTCATTGATGTATTCAGAATTTAGGTCATCCTGAAGAGCGAAGCCTGCCATATGGCAGGCGAGCGATTTCAGGATCTTCTTTATTCCAAACAAAGGTATATTTTATTCAATTGTCATTTAAATTACCACTTGTCTTTTGAACCAATTCATCCCTCGGTCTCTCCGCTCCCTCGGGATGACTTGGTTCATTCAACGGTTCTTGCACTCACCCGGTGATTTCGAGTCACCGGGTGAGTAATTTCCCACTTTCAAGCGGGCAACGCTTGTCTTGCTTCCCTGTCGGGATCATTTTTCACCTCGGAAACGTCATCGAGGATCATGGTTTCTCCGTTCTCAGGTGTATATTTTGGCCATTCGGGTAATTCTCCTCCATTCGGATCGCCCGTTCTCATGAAATTCAGTAATGCATCGGCCATTTTTTTCGCAAGTGCACGAGGGCGATCCCCTCCGCCGGTATGGGTTAACATCAGGTCGGTATTATAGAACCAGAAGCAGATATCCAGGCAATGGCGGGCCCTCATCCGGTAATCAAACAGGGGTGGCTGCCAGTCGAACCATGCAAGGTACAGGGGAGCAGGTTGTTTTGCTTTGGCGTTTGCCAGTTCAATCGTTCTTTGTCTGTTGCTGATGATCATAGACCAGATCTCTACCGGTCTTTTTTCAGGAAATGCCTTTGCATATGCATCCACAACCTCACCAGCCTTTTCTCCCATACCCTGAGAAAATCCTCCTCTTTCCTTAACCCTCTCTTTTACTTCCTCCAGCGTAATGTTTTCCAGCTCTGGCTCGGCAAGGTTGGGGGACATTTCATTGAATGTTGAACAAATGATCATCGGGATATCAGCAGCTGTCGGGGCAGGTTCAGGATAGTAGGGATGTTGTGGAAGAAAGGTCCCATCAACAACGGGATTGAAACCTCTGCGCATGAATCCGCCACCGGGACCCGACTCTTCGCTCAGTTTGCGGCTTGCAGTTGTGGCTATTTGATAATAGTCTTTCCAGGGTAATTCGTGCAGTTTATCAATCTTTGCAGCTGTTAGCCCGGCTTCTTTCAGAACATATGCACCCAGTTGCTCAGAGTATTCCTTGTCACCTGCCTGTGTTGAAGCACCGCTTAACACAAAAGCCTTGTGAAAGAGACCCCGGGCAGAGGGCATAGCGGTCAGTGTGGTTACTTTTGCACCTCCGCCTGACTGACCGATGATGGTTACATTATCGGGATCACCACCGAAGTTAGCGATATTGTCTCTGATCCATTCCAGTGCAGCAACGATATCCAGCATACCTACATTTCCTGATGCGGCATATTTTTCACCTCCCACTCCGGCGAGATTTGTAAAGCCCAATGGCCCCAGCCTGTGGTTGAGTGAACAGAATACAATATCTCCATACCTGGCCAGGTTTTCACCTTTATAGCCATCCTGCTCAATACCATTTCCGTTTGTAAATCCTCCACCGTGCAGCCACACGATGACGGGCCGTTTTATACCATCATTATAACCTGGTGTCCAAACATTCATTGCCAGGCAGTTTTCACTCACATCATCATAATTCCAATGATCAACGAAGGAGGCATAAGCATTTGCATAACGGTTATCCATGATCTGTGGTGCCGAATTGCCCCACCAGATGGCTGGTCTTATATCTGTCCACGGTTCCGGCTTCTGTGGAGGCATAAACCGGTTCTTGCCAGAAGTATCTGCACCATATGGGATACCACGGAAGGTGTAAATATCCCTGAGGATGAATCCTCTTACTTTTCCATGAGTGGTTTCGGTTACTGCGATATCATCTCCGATGAAGAGAATTTGTCCATCCTGTTCATCGTTCCCTGTAATTGAAGTACAGGATGAGAGGGCAAGGGATGGACCGATGCTGAGACCGGCAGCTCCTGCCCCGATTGTCTGAAAGAATTTACGACGGTTTGATTTCATGGCGTAATTAAAATTTGGCCCCCTACAGGGCCTTGATTAGTAATAATTCATATGTTATTGAAATTAAAATTTAGTCCTGCGGGATCACGAATATTATTTAATCCCCATCGGATCATAATGGATATATGATCCCCACGAGATCCTGACCAACATTAGCCCCGTTGATGTTGTGATTTATGGCATAAAAATATCCTAATCTAAATATTGACATTGCTATTTGAACAGGAGTGGGGCCAGTTCTGAGAGATATATCCGCCAGTTGGCCCAGGTATGCCCTCCTGTGCTTTCACGATATGTGTATGTGAAATCATGTTGATCTAGGGTATCAAGGAGTGTTTGTACACTGGCATATAAAAAATCCTCTTTTCCGCATCCGATCCAGTAAAGCTTCACACCGCTTTTTTTCAATGCCTCCAGTTTCCCGCCAAAATCCTGGGTTGAATCATCCATTCCTAAATCTCTCCTGGTCATCAGTCCCATGCTCATAATTCCAATATAGCTGAACATATCCGGGTTATTATTCGTTATATTTTGTGTTTGCATTCCACCCATAGATAATCCTGCGATTGCCCGGTTATCCGTATTTGCGATGACACGATAATGCTTTTCAATAAATGGCACCACATCTTTTACCAGGCTTTCTTCAAACAATCCGGATCCCATATTACCCGGCCCGGCAGCAGTTGGTTCAGCTGGTGGTAATACAGGAGCTTCTCCCGGCGCTGCTGGAATAAATGGATTTCCGTTGGTCATCACAACAATCATTGGCTTTGCCAGCCCCCGTGCGATAAGATTATCGAGAATCCGGGGAGCGAGTCCAAGAGTTGTCCATGCATCTTCATCACCCCCGGCACCATGAAACAGGTAAAATACCGGATAATTTTTATCACCATTTTCATAACCGGGTGGTGTATAGACGTACATACGCCGTGTCATATTTAAAGTCGGGGATTCATACCATACTTTTGACAGTGTACCATGAGGAACATTTTGTACTGTATACAAATCTGACTCTTTCCCCGGCACAAACAATATACTGGCATTTCTTGTGCCGTCACGCTTAATAAGAGCATTTACTGGATCCAGTACCTGTACTCCATCAACATTGAAGGAATAACCATAGAATTCCGGTTGTAGTGGTCCGATAGTAAGGCTCCACAAGCCTGTATCACTTTTTACCAGGTCTTCACTGGCTCCAAAACCGGCCATCCATTCGCCACTGACCGTTACGCGGGTGGCATTGGGAGCAAGAAGCCTGAAGGTTACTGTATTATCAGGATGGATTTCGGGCGATATAATCCGCGGACCCCGTTGGAATGATGGCCTTCGCGGGGCCGGCCTCTCGGCTTCCGGTTCCTGGGCAACTACATCGACTGTTACAATCATCAAAATTGCTAACAAGCCAATAAAAGATAAAGATGAGTTTTTGAAAATAGACATGTTTTAATCTCCTATTTGTTTAATTATTATATCATGATGGATTCGTCCTGCTATATGCATGTCAAGATAATATTCTAATATTTTTATGAGTAATTTATTTAACCACAAAGTACACAAAGGTTATCACCAAGATACACAAAGGTTCCTTATCAGACTCCTTTGTGTACCTTTGGGTTATCCTTGGTGTTCCTTTGTGGTAAAAAATTTTATTAGATCTTGTGATCAGAATTATTTCAAGAAATATTATTTTTTATATTTCTCCGTCCTGCTGTCATTTATTGTACCATTCCAGTTAAGACCGAATGCAAAATCATAGGTATTACCTTCGGAATCGACATAACATTCCATATCATGTGGTACATCTTCATATTGCAATTCAACAGTTTTCATATTTGCAGGCATTTGCATGGGCAGCAGCCCGGATGGTTCGGCAGCACCAGTAAGGATATCAAGTAAAGCCTGGTCCTGTACCTCGAAATGGGCAACAATAGCATGTACATCTTTTTCAAATTCACTGAAAACCATTGGATTGGATAAATTTGCCAGGACAATGACCGGTTTTCCATTCATTTTTTTCACAGTCTCCTTGATCATCTTTAAATCAGTTTCATTAGAGGGTGTCACTGATTTACCCTTGTAGGATCTGTTTGTAAATGGTTCGAGAGGATCACCTCCGGCGATACTTGGATCACGTGCATCGGGAGCGGAATACTTGATATACTGGAGGCTGATCGGGAAATAACCGTTTCCGCCTTTTTTTACGTCATCACCATTATACCCCCTGCCTGTCTCCGGGCTATTGATAAACACGAGTGCGACATCCGCTTCCTCAGGATCCTCTGTCACATTAAAATATTTATTTGCGATATCCATATTAACCGGATCGGCAATCCTTTCGGGCGTTTGATTCCCAAACCAATCCCTCCCTGCGGGGGTGATTCTTTTCGGTATGAATACAGTTAATTCTTTTTGCAGTGGCAGAACCTGATCTTTATTTTTCAGCATCACGATGGACTTCAGCTGTGCTTCATAACCGGCTTTCATGAACTCAGCATTTCCAACTGTACCGGCTGAGATTTCAGGGTTGAGGTAAGGATTTTCAAAAAGTCCTACCCTGAAGATATTCATCAGCAGGCGGACTGCTGATTCCTCAAAGCGGGCACGGATATACTCTGTTCCATGGTCCTCCACCCCCTTCTTGAAGGCTTCAATAACCGGGCCGGCGTCATTATTTCCACCAAACTGGTCGACACCTGCCATGATTATTCTGTAATGTCTTTCTGCCACAGTATAACCTTCTTCAACACCCCAGCAACGTCCTCCTCCCATCATATTCGATATGTCTGGGCTTTCATTCTCGGTAATGCCCCAGTCCGTGCAGACAACGCCATTATAATTATACTGGCCACGAAGCAGGTCATTGATTATATACTGACTGTAAGCGTTGCCAACATTTTCATTATACACCGTATCCTGCTCATAAGATATGGTGTAGTATGGCATGATTGCTGAAGCCATACCTGTTTTGCCTTCAAGCTTGAAAGCTCCATCAGTAAAAGGTTTCAGGTGCTCATCGAAATTATTGCCGGGATAGACAGCATATTTCCCGTAGGCAAAATGGGCATCTCTTCCTCCTTCCCCCGTACCGCCACCGGGCCAGTGTTTTGCCATGGCATTCACGCTTGAATAGCCCCATCCGTCTGAAATTTCAGTTGAATCGGGGGAGGTCTGGAAGCCGTCGACATAGGCCCTTGCCATATCGGTTGCGAGCAATGGATCCTCTCCGAAGGTACCGTTTACACGGTTCCACCTCGGATCGGTAGCAAGCTCTATCTGCGGGGAAAGGGCTGTGGCTATCCCCAGAGCCCTGTATTCAACAGACGCTATCTCACCGAATTGCTTTACAATCTCAGGATAGAATGTTGCAGCCAGTCCAAGAGAGCCGGGCCACATGGATATTGTTCCCCCGGCACCCAGGTTATACTCTGCATTGGCCCTTATCCTGTGACGTGGATCCGAACTGATATTGATAGGTATACCGAGGCCTATTCCCTCAACCAGTGCCTGGGCGTTATTGTTCCATTCGGCTGCAACAGCCGGACTTTCAACAGATGTGATCAGGACGTGCCTCAGGTTATCGTTGGTCAGGAATTCTTTCTGACTGTCAGAAAGATCGGATGGCTTTGCACCACTCTCATTATAGGGCTTCCCGTCATAAGTTGCGGCAAAAGGACCTCTGCCGCCTGCCGGGATAGACTGGTGAGAACTGTATAACATCAGCCCGGCTATCTGCTCAACAGTCATTTTTGAAGCAAGGTCTTTTGCCCGTTCCTCAGCAGGTAGCCTCCAATCTTCATATCTATCCAGGATACCATCCTTATTGAGATCTTTAAATGCATATCCCTTATCCGTTATAATCGTAACTCCAGAAGTTGCAGAATAGCCAAGGGTTTGTCCACCTTTGTTGGTTACAATCCTGATAGTTCCAGATTCTGTTTCGGACCATTTCTGGCACCCGCCAAGAAAATAACAAATAAGAACACCAGAGATAATGAGAATGTAATTTCTAGCAGTGTTTTTCATGATGGTTTTAAGGTTAAGTTATTGGTTTTAATTAATAGTCTTGTATTTGTTTTGATAGGATAATAAGCTAAAGATGATGGATTCTGAATACTTTGCAGAGACAGATGTACTAAACAAAGATATTGATATTTGATTGTAATGGTGCATTTCAGCCGGATTAAATATCATGAGATGAATAATTTTTACATCAGTAATGTATGACAATGTTTTGGTGAACCGGTCAGAAAGAAAGAGGAGCAAAAAGGGCAATTCTGCAATTTGCTCCGGATCTTTTTCCTGTCAGATGGATAATATTTATTGACCGGCTTATGGCCCGGGATTGAAAATGTTATTCAAGTTATTGTTATATTAGTTCGTTATTATTAATTTGTGAACCATAAAATTCCCTTACGAAAACCTAATTTATCATTCTATGAAAAACCAGAAAAACTCAACAGGACATGTTACCAGGCGTCAGTTCCTGGGTACTGCTGCTGCCGGAGCAGCGGCACTTTCACTTGTACCACTGAACAGCCGGTGTACGGGTACAGGCCAGAGATCTGCAGAAGGCCGTCCCAATTCCAAATTCGGTGGTGTTCAGATTGGTGCCATAACATACAGTTTCCGGGATATCAGGGGTGTTGAGGAAACGCTTCAGGCATGTATTGATGCAGGCCTAAGCTCAGTGGAGCTGATGTCAACCGGTATTGAACAATGGGCAGGTGCTCCGGAAGTGATCAGGGTACCCAGAAGGAGGCGGATGCCACCTCCTGGTTCCACACCACCGGCAGGAGCACCACAGGGGGGACCTCCGGGAGGTCAGGGTGAGGAGTTGACCGAGGAAGAATTTGCTGAACTGGAGGCAAAGGCAGCCCAGTCACAGGAAGCCCTCCGTGAATGGCGATTATCGGCACCGATGGAGAGATTTGAAGAACTGCGTAAAATGTATAATGATGCAGGTATTGACATTCATATTGTTAAGTTTTCACCTTCGAGGTGGTCGGATGAAGAAACGGATTACGCTTTTGAAGTAGCAAAAATAATGGGAGCCAAAGGCATAACCGATGAGATAGGGGAGGAGGCATGCAAGCGTTTGGGGCCCATCGCCGAGAAACATGGTATGTATGCCATTTTCCATAACCACTTTCAGTTTGCCGAAGAAGGATTCAGCGTCGATCCTTTCCTTGAAATGTCACCAGCTAATATGCTTAACTTCGATGCCGGGCATTTTTTCGGATCCACAGGACTGCATCCCAACACCTTTATTGAGAAATATCATGACCGTATCTTCAGTATTCATCTGAAAGATAAAACAGGCCTCAACACCGATCCTCCCAATGAAAATCAGGTATGGGGACAGGGGGAGGTGCCCCTCGAGGATATACTTCTCCTGATCCAGAAAGAGAAGTGGCCGATATATTGCGATATTGAACTGGAATACCCGGTTCCTGCATGGTCAAGTTCAGTGAAAGAAGTCAGAACCTGTGTGAATTATTGCCGGCAGATCCTGATTTAGGATGGTTGATATATTATATCTAATAAAAAACCCGGATATCCAATCCGGGTTTTTTATTAGATCATAAATTCTACAACGTCCAGCCCTGGCGGTATTCATAATGGAACAGGTCATTGGCCTCGGGCAGATTTGTAATCTTCATGTTCCGGGCATCATATTCAAGCGTGGTATTGGACTGTTGCGATAATACAGCAATGTTTGTTAATAACATGATCTCGGTCAGTTTTGCTGCAACGGAAAAATCATTGCTGGATTTCTTCCCTTCCTTAATAGCATTGATCCAGTCTTCAAAAATGTTACCCGTACGTGGCAACCATGGATCCGGCCCAGTAAAATCCTTGTCAGCTGGAACTAGTTGTGGCATTGCCCCGTGACTACCATGCATCATGATACCTTTATCTCCGTAATATATTGCATCCATGACAGCCCGGCCTGCTTCAAGCGCGACAGGTCGTTCCGGCCTGAGACCGCCATCGCACCATTTTATGATGACCGGTGGCATATCGCTGCGTGCTGCGAATTCATATATTATCGTTTCAGCCTGAGGGAGATAATCATCACTGAAAGGTGTGGAAGCAGCCTGTATCCTTGTTGGATAATCCAGCTTCAGCGCCCATATGGGAGCATCAAAGATATGCGCCCCCATGTCACCCATGGCACCTGTTCCATAATCCCATAACCCACGCCAGTTAAAATGACAGATTTCAGGATGGTAATCTTTCATCGGAGCAGGCCCGATCCACAGATCCCAATCCAGATGATCCGGAACGGCTATACCTGTCGGCCGTGAGATATTTCCCTGTGGCCATATCGGGCGGTTTGTTGACAGATGAACCTCCCTGACAGGCCCGATGACGCCTCCCTGAACCCATTCAACAGTCCTGCGGGTACCCTCGAGGGCATGACCCTGGTTCCCCATCTGGGTAACCACATCGTATTCCTTTGCCAGTTCTGCAAGCCTGCGGCATTCATATATGGTTTTTGCCATTGGTTTTTCAATGTAGACATGTTTTTTCTCTTTTATGAATGCTGCAGCGATGGGAGCATGATTATGATCCGGTGTGCCGATGACAATGGCATCTATGGATGTTTCCTTTTCCAACATCTCACGCCAGTCGGTGTAGATTTTAGCTTTTGGGTAACCTTTGAAAACATATCCGGCATAATCAGAATCTACATCACAGAGGGCATAAATGTTGGCAAGCCTGATTTCTTCACCACCGGCAGCACCCATCTGGAAAGGAGCATTGGGATCAAATCCCTCAGGGAATTCATAACCTTCGTCGATCATTCGCTGAATCATTTCAGCCATCCTGGCCTGCTGTTCAGCAATCTGTTCAGGTGTAAGCGGCATGCCTGTCATGCTGCGTTGTGGCCTGACAATCGGTACATCGGGCGTGGCAATCTGCTGTATGTCGCCGCCACCCTGGCTTCCGACACCGATACCGGCAACGTTAACCATATCACTGGGGGCTGTCCTGCCCGAACGTGCCATCACATGACGGGGGATAATTGTAAATGCAGCTGTGGCTGCTCCGGCGGTGCCTAAAAAGGCCCGCCTTGTGATTCTTTTTCCTTTTGGTTTGTTTGGTTTAATGTTTTTCCTCATAAATAAACCTCCCTAATTGGTTAAAATTTATAATAAATATAGAATAGAATTATTCTGCCAGATATGAGCTTTAAAACAACCCTGCCACTCTAATTCTTTATGAAACAGTTACATTCTGCTCCTGTAGCCGTATTCCAGGGAGATTGTTAATACAAAGACTAAAGTATCAGCAACTAATGCAAAGCACAATACTTTTTAAAAAGTCTTATTTCACTTCGCCTTTTATCTGAAAGTAGCAGAGAACATGTTTTGTCATTGTTATTCCAAAATTCCCCATTTCCTGAGCAAATAGTCCGACATTGATATATCATAAACACTATATCGTGCAAAACCCCGAACGCTGGCGGACTTCTCATTATACATTTTTTGTACTACGCTGATGATTTCCGGGCTGGCATCATTGATTGCATCAATGCTGTTCAGTGCATAATTGCGGTCAGTCATGCTGTAGTTTACAGTATCCTGCAACAGGCGTATGTAAGTTTTTATCGCTGCCTCTTTTTCTCCCAGATTATAAAGGGTTTCGGCTGATAATGTAGCCACAGCAGCTGACTGATCATTAGCCGATTCCATTAATGCAGGAATAGCGTCTTGGGCATTGTCATTATGGATCAGCAGTCCCGTTACTCCCCAGTAACGGATAGCGCTATTTTCATCTTTGAGATACTCGATATATTGACTGATATCCTGTGCACTGCCCAATGTTGCAAGCCTTGATGCCTCCAGCAGTTTGTTAAAAGGGCACGCAGGAGATCGCATGTAATCGTACATGGATGCATTACCCATAAAATTCTCATAATCCGTTTCAGGAACAAGACCAGCATCAAAATAATCCTTTTCCCACTGATCCAACGCATTCCGCATCCTTTCCAATACATCTGCATAGGCAGGATCGTCAGCCAGGTTGTTGATTTCCCAGTAATCGTTTTCTGTATCGTAAAGTTCTTCGACAGGTTTTGTCAGGAAGAATCTACTTTGCACTTCATTGTTTTTCCCTGCCTTAAAGGCATCTTCCCATGATTGGGCTGAGGGAGCATTAAACAGGAATGCAACATGCTGCATGGTGATGCGGAAAGGCATATTGTTCCTGATGTAGCGGTATTGTTTATCACGAACGGCCCGAACATGGTCATACCTCTCGTCCATACGCTGGCGTGACATAAAGGTGTATTCGGGATCTGCCGTTTTTTCTTTGCCCAGGAATGCTTTTCCCTGCATGTAGTCGGGTATGGGAACACCGGCAATGCTTAATAGTGTAGGAGCAAGATCAACAAAATTAACGATCCGGTCTACTTTGTCACCAGGTTTTTTTGCAGGATAGAGATATTTGTATTTTTCCGGTATCCTGATAACAAGCGGGATTTGTGTTCCCGTCTCATAAATAAAGCGTTTGCTTCGTGCCAGCACGCCGCCGTTGTCACCATAATAAAAGACGATTGTATTATCTGCAAATCCCAGGGAATCAAGTTCCTGCAGTAAATCACCGACCCATGTATCCATGTCCTCGATCATGTCATAATATTGTGCCCAGTCGTGCCTCATTTCAGGGGTCTCCGGATGATAAGGCGGCAGGGGAACATCTTCAGGGTTATGCCGAAGCTCTGCAGTGGGTATTTGCCGAAAGATACTGCTTTCATGGCTGGTCATCGAGTTGAACACAGCAAAAAAGGGCTTGCCCTCCGGCCTGTTCTTATAATGGGCCTTATTGCTGCTTTCATCCCAGATCTCGTTGGGATCGATACTGGGTGTATTGTAATCGGTTTTTGAATTGTTGGTACAATAATAACCGGCCTGTCTGAGGTATTCCGCATAAGTATGTACTTCATCCGATATGGGGTAGTTGCTGCGCATTTGCTCATTGCCATTTGATGCTGAATAAACTCCGGTAATAATTGTATTTCTTGAAGGCGAACAAACGGCATTGGTACAATATGCGTGTGTATACAGGAAGCCTTCACCGGCCAGTTTGTCTATATTCGGTGTTGTAGCAAAATCATTCCCATAACATCCCGTAAAGTAAGCGCTATTGTCCTCACTTACAATCCAGAGGATATTGGGTAATTCTTCAGGAATCTTATTACAACTTGTAAGGGATATCGAAGCGACAGTGGCCAAACCCATCGCTGAATACCTGGCAATCTTTTTTATTTTCATGGAGTTCAGTTTAAAACTTGTTATTAAAATGATAAGGGATCATAGCCGGCTAAATAAATATAAAATACATAAGAAAATATGGTGTGTTTTTGCCGGAAGTTTTCGTTTGTTGAATGTTCAGGATTTTTATGATTTTCTTATCCTTTAAAAATAATGAATTTTGTTATATTAAGTTGGTCGACTCATTACGGGTGCATATTTTTAAGATTGGTCTTCCATACAAATTAAAGATGGTTGTTTATCAGCTTTCTCCGCCGGTGAATATTTATTTAATTATTAATGAAATCCAAGCATCTGCATCCAATCCGCAAAACGTTCGATCCAGGAATCAACAGGCAGATTTCTCTTATTCATACCAAAACCATGATTGCCTTTTGCATATATGTGCAACTCGGCTAATTTTTCAGCATTTATCCAATCGGCATAAAGCGCGACACAATGTTCGTTAAATCCGAATATATCATCTGATGCTACTAAAATAAACATAGGCGGTGCATCTGCCGGAACTGTTGAATGATCAAAACTTCCTACATACGGATAAACAGGGGCGACAAAATCAGGCCGACTACCAGGGTCATAGGAGTATGCAACACCGGTTGCAACAGTTCCTCCGGCAGAAAAGCCAATGATGCCGATGCGTTCTTTTGATATCCCATATTCATCAGCATGCTCGCGAAGATATGATATGGCCGCCCTGCCATCTGCAATTGCCATGGCTACGACCGGTTCTATGTCTTTATTAAACTTTTCGGTGTTGGGCTGTTTTTGCATAAATTCCTGCATGGGGTTATCAGTCAGACTATGGGATAACCGGTACTTCAGTACAAAAGCAGTATATCCTTTTTTATTCAGCCACCGGGCAACTTCAAAACCTTCACTATCCATTGAAAGAAACTGGAAACCACCACCCGGGCAGATTACGACAGCTGTTCCGTTGGCCGGTACACTATCTGGCCCAAATACAGTAAGTGTGGGTTTGGATACATTATACACAAGTCCGGAGCCGGCATTTCCGAATTGAAAAACTTTTTCATCCCAGTTCCAATCCTCCGAACCGGTGGCAGGCCCCTGGTATAAGCTTATTACCTTCTGCTGGGCCTGTGCAATATGAATAAGCAGAAAGACAGCAATAATTGTGTGTATGGTTTTCATGTCTCAGTTATTATTTCCATATTCAGAATTTGATTTTTCATGGTACAATAGTAATGACAGCTCTTCTATACCTCGATAACGGAGGATTACCCTTATCCGTTACCCTGAGGATAAAGTGAACGGTTTGCGGGCTGTCTACCACGGGAGCTGTAATGGTATGTTAATTATACAG
>Ga0111176_1185_pt1 | contig 14886 bp, 11 predicted proteins | sample DeeMarSWOR324_28_FD_80229 | JGI IMG/M metagenome (GOLD analysis project Ga0111176, IMG submission 80229) | Bacteroides sp. SM23_62_1 | reverse complement strand
TGAACCCAACCGGATTAACATTTCCCCAATATTCTTCCGGCTGGGGATGAACAGTGGGATCACCGTAAACTTCACTTGTCGATGCCTGAAGAAACCTTGCTTTGATCCGTTTTGCCAGTCCCAGCATATGGATTGTTCCCATCACAGATGTTTTTACCGTTTTGATCGGATTGAACTGATAGTGAACCGGAGATGCCGGGCATGCAAGATTATAAATTTCATCAACCTCGATATAAAACGGCATGGTAATGTCATGCCTGATTATTTCAAAATAAGGATGCTTCTGTAAGTGGATGATATTTCTTTTCGACCCGGTGAAGTAGTTGTCAAGACATACCACTTCATTTCCTTCTTTGAGCAGCCTTTCACAAAGATGTGAACCGATAAATCCGGCACCACCGGTGACCAGAATCCTTTTCATAAATATAGTTTTATGTGATTATCTGTATGTTCTTCCAATACCGTAATAGATAAAACCATTTTCTTTCATTTCTGCCGGATCATATATATTCCTTCCATCAAAAACGACTCTGTTTTTCATCAATTTACCCATTAATGCATAATCGGGCAACCGGAATTCAGACCATTCGGTAATGACAACAAGTGCATCTGCATCTGTTAATGCTTCATATCGATCCCGGGCATATTTAATGGCATCACCAATCCTTCGCCGGCACTCATTCATGGCGACGGGATCATAAGCATGTATATGCACACCTTTTTCTAACAGTTTATCAATGACGGTCAGGGAGGGAGCTTCCCTGATATCATCGGTGTTCGGTTTGAAGGATAATCCCCAGATGGCAATTTTCCTGCCTTTCAGATCCTGATCAAAATGTCTGATTATCTTGTTGAAAAGGAAGTCCTTCTGTTTTTTATTAACATTTTCAACTGACTTCAGTATTTCCATTGAATGCCCTCTGGTTTCAGCTTCTTTGATCAGGGCCCTGATATCTTTTGGGAAACAGGAGCCTCCATAGCCTGCACCTGCATAAATGAATTTGTTCCCTATCCGGCTGTCTGTTCCTATCCCTTTCCTGACCATGTTGACATCTGCCCCGACAAGTTCACACAGGATGGCAATCTCATTCATAAAGCTGATTTTTGTTGCCAGCATGGAATTGGCGGTATACTTGGTCAGTTCAGCTGAAGGGATATCCATAAAAATCAATGGATGGCCATTTAAAAGAAAGGGCTTGTAAAGTCTTTTCATCACCTGTTCTGCGCGCTCTGAATCAACACCGATAACGATCCTGTCGGGCCTGAGAAAATCTTCAATGGCATCTCCCTCTTTCAGGAATTCTGGATTGGAAGCAACATCGAACTGAATGTCACGTTTTCGCTTTTTGATTTCCCGGGAGATCACCGACCGTACTTTTTCAGCAGTTCCAACAGGAACAGTGCTTTTAGTAACGATCAGGATATATTTTTCAATATACATGCCAATGAGACGGGCAACATCGAGCACATGTTTCAAATCTGCACTGCCATCTTCATCAGGAGGTGTTCCGACAGCTATAAAAACAATATCTGAATCAGGCAGTGCGGAACGAAGATCGGTATTGAATTCTAACCGTTTCTGCAGAACGTTGCGTTCAATCATATTTTCCAGTCCAGGCTCATAGATTGGTACAATACCTTTCTTAAGATTTTCTATCTTTTTTTTATCAACATCAACGCAGACAACATCTATGCCTGTTTCAGCAAAGCAGGTTCCTGTAACAAGCCCTACATATCCGGTTCCGACAATAGTTATTTTCATATTCTTTCAAAATACCTGGAAGATTTCAAAGATATGTCTTTTAAAATAATTTAAAGGCGTTGTGCTGAATAATTATGTATGTTATTGAATGTTAAATTTTTATATCTGGCCGCGCTGCTAGTGGGGCCAGATACAAATCTGATCATTGAAATTATCATCTTTAATAGTACAACACACTGTATTTTAAAGTGTCTTCGGCACGGTATTATTTTGAAAACATTAAAACCAGGGCTGTCAGGATTGATAAAATTTCAATTTTAACAGGAACTTTAGTGCAATTCAGAATAAAATTATAATTTTGCAGCTCAATTAAATCAAAAAATAATGTCTAACTTATTAATTATTAATTGTTTTTTATATGACTGAAAAAGAAAAAGAATCCTTGCCTGATGTACAGGATCATACCGGGGGATCAGGATTGCAGGATACTGAAACAAATGACAAAGAATTAACTGATAATCTGGAGGAACAGGAAACATCTGGAATGAAAACTTCACAACCGGTTAAAGAAAAAAAATCGTCCATGCAGCCACAGGACAAAGAATCAAAGCTAAGTGAAGAAAAGGTAAAAGATGAAAAGACCGGGGAAGAAGTAGATAGCAATAAATTAAGTGATGTTGAAGATTCATCGGAAACTGAACAAGAAACGGAAGAAATTGTAAAATCAGACAAGAAATCAGTACAAAAAGGTAAGGATATCAGGAAGGAAAAGAACGAAGTGATTTCAGAGGAAGAAGGTCAGCCTTCCACCAGTGATAAGGTTCAGGAACAGGTTGGTCTTGCCGTATCGGAAGAGGACGAACTGGTCACTGAAAAAGAATCAATAGAACAACCATCTTCACCTGACCAGGACATACCCGCCGGCATGGATGATAAACAAGTTACCATAGAGGATTTTGATTGGGAAAAGTTTAAAACGGAAGATGCCATTTATTCGGAAGAAGAAAGAGCGAGATATGAGTCCATGTATGATCAGACATTATCTACAATTGCTGAAAATGAGGTTGTCGAAGGTACAGTAATTTCAATGAATAAGAGGGAAGTGGTTATCAATATTGGCTACAAATCGGAAGGTGTTATCAGCCTGAATGAATTCAGATATAATCCTGATTTGAAGATCGGAGACAAAGTGGAAGTCTATGTAGACAGTCAGGAAGATAAGAAAGGCCAGCTTTTATTATCTCATAAAAAAGCCAGGGCGTTACGTTCATGGGACAGGGTTAATGATGCGCTTGAAAAAGATGAGATCATCAAGGGGTATGTTAAATGCCGGACCAAGGGAGGTATGATCGTGGATGTTTTCGGTATAGAGGCTTTCCTGCCAGGCTCTCAAATTGATGTTAAACCTATACGTGATTATGATGCCTATGTTGGCAAGACGATGGAATTCAAGGTTGTGAAAATCAACCATGAATATAAGAATGTAGTGGTCTCTCATAAAGCACTGATTGAAGCTGAGCTGGAGATGCAGAAAATGGAAATTATGTCAAAACTGGAAAAAGGACAGGTTCTGGAAGGAACTGTAAAAAATATTACCAGTTATGGCGTATTTATTGATCTGGGTGGCGTTGATGGATTAATTCACATTACCGATTTATCCTGGGGCAGGGTGAATCATCCTGAGGAGATTGTTCAGCTTGATCAGAAACTAAATGTTGTTATCCTGGATTTTGATGATGACAAGAAAAGAATTGCATTGGGATTAAAACAGTTGACCCCACATCCCTGGGATTCCCTTGATCAGAACCTGAAGGTCAATGATAAAGTAAAGGGTAAGGTTGTTGTGATGGCTGATTATGGCGCTTTTGTTGAAATTGCCCCGGGTGTGGAAGGGCTTATCCATGTTTCTGAAATGTCATGGTCGCAGCACCTTAGGAGTGCACAGGAGTTTTTGAAAGTAGGAGATGAAGTTGAAGCGGTTATTCTTACCCTCGACAGAGAAGAAAGAAAAATGTCGCTTGGAATGAAACAGTTAAAGCCTGATCCATGGGAAAAAATTGAAGAAAAATATCCTGTTGGATCAAAACATAAAGCAAAAGTTCGTAACTTTACTAATTTCGGAGTATTCGTTGAAATAGAAGAAGGGGTAGACGGTCTGATCCATATCTCTGATCTTTCCTGGACAAAAAAGATCAAGCATCCTGCTGAATTTACAGCAATCGGAAATGATATTGAGGTAGTTGTCCTGGAAATAGATAAGGAGAACAGAAGATTGAGTCTGGGACACAAGCAACTGGAGGAAAATCCATGGGATGTCTTTGAAACAATCTTTGTCCTTGATTCAATTCATGAAGGGACGATCCTTGAAATCACCGATAAGGGTGCTATTGTCGCTCTGCCATATGGTGTTGAAGGTTTTGTGACACCCAGGCACCTTGTTAAACAGGACGGTAAACCGGCCAGGGTGGATGAGAAGCTGGAATTTAAGGTTATTGAATTTAATAAAGGTGCAAAGAAGATCATCTTATCTCATACCAGGATATATGAGGAGCCTAAGAAAAAACCCGATGATAAAAAGCGCAGAGCCAGGGAATCAGAAACAAAAAGAGCTACAAGGAAGGTTAAGAGCGGACTTGAAAAAACAACCCTTGGTGATATCACAGATCTGGCAGCTTTGAAGACTGAAATGGAAGAAAAAGAGAAGAAAGGTAAGGAAAAGGAGTCCCCGAAGAAAAAATAAGAAGCACAATTTAAAATCTATCGATATGGAATTCAAGATTGAAAAACTTGAAAACTATACCTTAATCCAGGTGGAGGAGGAAAAACTTGATACCCACATTGCACCAACTCTAAAATCAGAATTAGTGCTGGTTTCAGGCAATGGTGAAAAAAATATTATTCTGGATCTGGGTAATGTCCGGTATTGTGATTCTTCTGGTTTAAGCGCCATCCTTGTCGCTAACCGGTTATGCAAAAATGCCAATGGCACCTTTGTCCTGACTGGACTGAATGAAGCCGTTGAAAGGCTTATTACAATATCCCAGCTGGATACTGTATTGAATATCACCAATACAGTTGAGGAGGGGATCAAACTGATAAGTACCGCTGAGTAACAACCTGAAGTGTCCTTTTCAATTACAATATTAGGCACCAGCTCGGCTTTACCAACATCAGAAAGATTTCCAACCGCTCATTTGTTAAATGCAAATGAGCGGTTTTTTTTGATTGATTGTGGTGAGGGCACCCAGATTCAATTGAGAAAGTATAAAATTAAAATCGGAAAAATCAATCAAATTTTTATCAGTCATCTGCATGGGGATCATATATTTGGACTCTTCGGATTGATATCATCCTTCTGTTTGCTTGGCAGGACATCCAAACTACATATCTACGGTCCTGAAATGCTTGAAGACCTTTTGCTTGACCACCTGAAGTATTTTCAGAATGACCTGACCTTCGAATTGATTATCCATACTTTCCAGAACAAAAAATCTTCCCTGATCTATCAGGATAAGTCCATTGAAGTAAGAACCATCCCGATGTTGCATCGGATTCCAACCTGTGGATTCCTTTTTAAAGAAAAACCGGTTCCAAAAAACATCAGAAAAGAACTGGTTGAAAAGTATAAAATACCTATCAGGGAAATCGTAAATATTAAAAACGGGTCGGATTTTGTAACTGATGATGGAGCAAGAATACCGAACAAAGAACTCACACTTCCTTCCTATAAATCCAGATCCTATGCATACTGCTCTGATACAGCTTACAATGAAAGCATCATTGAATATATAAGATCGGTTAACATTTTGTATCATGAGACAACATTTACGCATAGTGATGCTGATCTTGCATCGGAAACCTTCTTCCCTGATTTTGGGAAGAGAAAAGACATCACCATCTTTTAATGCTACAGTATTTGAAAATACTGTAGCATTAAAAGATGGTGATGTCTTTTCTCTTCCCAAAATCAGGGAAGAAGTTTAATAAACTATAACAGTATCCTGTTGTGCTATTGGAACAGCCTTGTTAATGATTATAAGAATATTATTTGTAGAACCGCGCCGCACCGCGGCTCTACAAATAATCAGTTTACAATACTCTCAGTTTAACAGCACAACTCGTTAACAGTACTAAATTTCCAATTTCTTTGGTTTATTTGCACAATGCCTTAATAATATTAAATTATCTTTGCCTCAGCCTCAGCCTTAGCCTGTTTGCATATGCAAGAAACGATTTATATTCTTGACTTCGGCTCTCAGTATACGCAGCTTATTGCAAGGAGAATACGTGAGCTCAATGTTTATTGTGAGATTCATCCTTATAACCATATTCCGGAATTAGATAATACAGTAAAGGGTGTCATATTATCAGGTAGTCCATATTCTGTCAGGGATGGGAACGCACCTGTTGCGGATATATCAAAAATAAAAGGTTTCTACCCTGTACTTGGTATCTGCTATGGAGCACAATTCCTGGCTCAGCGATATGGAGGTGAAGTTAAACCATCAAAATCAAGGGAATACGGGAGAGCCAAACTTCGTTATGTTGACCAATCGAGTATTATTTTTAAGGATGTTCAGAACGGGAAACAGGTCTGGATGTCACATGCTGATACCATCATGAGGCTCCCGGATAATTACAGAATCATAGGCAGCACAGATGATATTGATGTAGGAGCATTTGCCGTTAAGGGTGAGCAGACCTATGGTTTGCAGTTTCACCCCGAAGTATACCACACTGAACAGGGATCACTTATCCTGGAGAATTTCCTTGTGAAGGTATGTGGCTGTTCGAGAACGTGGACAGCTGATTCGTTCATTGAATCGACTATCCACGATCTTCAAAAAACAATAGGTAACGAAAAAGTTGTATTGGGCCTTTCAGGTGGGGTCGATTCTTCCGTTGCGGCCCTCCTTCTTCATAGAGCTGTTGGAAAACAGCTTTCCGGAATTTTTGTTGACAACGGATTACTTCGCAAAGGAGAGTTTAAAAAGGTCCTTGATACATATAAGGATTTCGGATTAAATGTGATTGGTGTTGATGCTGCTGAAAGATTTCTTTCAGATCTTAAAGATGTGGTTGATCCGGAGCAAAAAAGAAAAATTATAGGCAGGATTTTTATTGAAATATTCGAGAAAGAAGCAAAAAAAATAAAGGATGTCAGGTGGCTTGCCCAGGGGACTATCTATCCTGATGTGATCGAATCAGTTTCCGTTAAAGGTCCTTCTGCAAAGATTAAATCTCATCATAATGTTGGTGGGTTGCCTGAGATAATGAATCTCAAAGTAATTGAACCGTTGAAATTATTGTTCAAAGATGAGGTTAGAAAAATAGGTGAGAGTCTCGGTCTTGACAAATCAATTTTGATACGGCACCCGTTTCCCGGTCCTGGCCTGGCTGTCAGAATAGTGGGAGAAATTACTGCAGATAAGGTCAGGATGTTACAGGAAGCAGATGATTTATTTATTAATGGATTAATTGAATCAGGTCTTTATCATGAGGTATGGCAGGCAGGAGTAATCCTTCTCCCTGTTCAGTCAGTTGGGATTATGGGTGATGAACGCACTTATGAGTATGTTGTTGCCCTGCGGGCTGTTACATCGACAGATGGAATGACTGCCGACTGGGCAAGGTTACCCTATGATTTTCTAAGCAGCGTATCCAATGAAATTATCAACAAGGTAAAGGGAATAAACAGGGTAGTTTTTGATATCAGTTCCAAACCGCCGGCGACGATAGAATGGGAGTGAGTGCATGTTAAATATAGGTTAAACCAGGGGAATAAGATGGTTAACTGATGATGCTTTTTTCGTAACTTTGGGCGGATGGTGGAGTGATCCTCTAGCATTGGAAGTCAACCCCCAACCATCAGGTCGGGGAATAGGGGAATGAATAACAACAGACATATCACCCCTGGATCGGCAGATAGGAAAATATGGAGACTGAATAACGACAGACATATCAACCACGGTTGTCTGGTCGGGGGGTGCGGAATTGAAAAACGAAACACACTATAATGAAAATAAGAAAAATCATAAACCTGGTTCCAATTCTTCTGGTTATCCATGTTATTGCGCCGGCACAGGTACTGAGTGACGAATCACTAAAATTCAGCCAGCTATTGAATTGGGTGGATAAGTATTATGTTGACAGCGTCAATAAAAATGAGCTTGTTGAAAAGGCCATCGTTGAAATGTTAAAGTCCCTTGATCCGCATTCCACTTATCTCAACAAGGAAGAGGTCCGTCAGATGAATGAACCTTTACAGGGTAATTTTGAAGGGATTGGAATCTCTTTTAATATTCTGGATGATACAATTTTCGTCATCAATCCCATCCCTGGCGGTCCTTCAGAAAAAGTCGGTATCCTGGCCGGAGACCGGATTGTACAAATTGATGGAGAGAATGTTGCCGGTATAGGCATTAAGAACTCAGATGTATTTGCCAAGCTACGGGGAACGAAAGGGACAAAGGTAACTGTTGCTGTGAAGCGCCGAACAGTACAGGAACTGATGGATTTTACAATCACCCGCGATAAAATACCGATTTTCAGCCTTGATGCATCTTACATAATCGATGACAAAATAGGATATATTAAATTAAACCGTTTCTCCTTCACCACACTTGATGAGTTTCAGGATGCACTATCTGACTTGCAAAAAAAGGGAATTGAAGACCTTATCCTCGATCTGAGTAACAATGGCGGGGGTTACCTGGATGTAGCTGTGAAGCTGGCAGACCAGTTCCTGGAAGATCAAAAGCTGATTGTATACACCCAGGGTGACAAGCATCCCAAAAGAACCTATCTGGCAACTTCACGTGGTGATTTCGAAAAAGGACGGCTGGTTGTGATTATCGATGAGGGATCAGCCTCAGCCTCTGAGATCGTGGCAGGTGCAATACAGGATTGGGACAGGGGTATCATTGTCGGAAGAAGATCCTTCGGGAAAGGCCTGGTTCAGAATCCAATGATCCTTATCGACAGTTCCATGGTCAGGTTAACAATTGCCAGGTATTATACACCAACAGGCAGACTTATACAGAAACCTTATGATAAAGGATTTGATGAATATTCAAACGACCTGATGAACAGGCTGACTAATGGTGAACTTATATCAGCCGACAGTATTGTTTTTCCGGAAAACCTTAAATACCAAACATTAACAACACAGAGAACAGTATATGGAGGTGGAGGTATCATGCCAGATTATTTCACTCCATTTGATACATCGTATCAGAGCCCTTACTTTAATAAACTGCTGAATCAGGGCATCCTTAACCTGTTTGTACTGAATTATGTTGATGATAACCGTGGCGACCTGCATTCTGACTATCCGGAATTTGATGTTTTTAATAAACAATTTTTTGTCTCAGATAAGTTAATCAATCAATTAATTAAATACGCTGAGGAGGAGGGATTAGAGCTTAATCCTGAGGGTCTGTCAAAATCAAAGGAACAGATCCGGCTTCTGATGAAAGCATACATGGCCCGTGATTTATGGAATACAAGCGAGTTTTACCAGATTATAAATACGAGGAATAACAGTGTGGTCAAAGCAGTTGAGATCCTTCAGGATACAGAAAAATACCAGGCTGCATTACAGCATAGCTTTGCAACGGGTCAGTAATATCCATACTTAATCAAATATTCTTGTATTGACGGGTAATTGGCTTGCTGATAATTATATTGAAATCCTTGGGGTAGCCACGAGCCTGGTCTATCTCTATTTTTCTGTTCGCCAGATTATCTGGCTCTGGCCTTTTGGTATCCTGTCCTCCGCCCTTTTTATTTATATTTTCTACAGGACCGGCTTCTATGCTGATATGTCATTGCAGGGTTATTACCTGCTGGTGAGTATCTATGGCTGGTATTATTGGGTTTATGGGGCACATGATCCGGATGTGGCACAGGTGCCGGTTACCCGGATACGGTCTAAACCGGCTATCATCCTCTTGGGTTTGTTTGTGATACTATGGCTTGGTATTGCACTTATTTTGATCTATTTAACCGACTCTGACATTCCCTGGGGTGATGCATTTACAACTGCCGGAAGTATCATTGCCACCTGGATGCTGGCCAGAAAGATACTGGAGCACTGGCTGGTATGGATTATTGTGGATACAACTGCCGCTTCACTGTACTTATATAAGCATATGTACCCTACTGTTTTTTTATATATTGTTTTCACAATCATTGCAGTGGTTGGTTTTTACCAATGGAAAAAGAAATTAACATAAATAAAGAAAGAATCATAAAGATCGTCATAACTGGTCCGGAATCAACAGGAAAGACAGTATTGACCGAATTTCTTTCCAGACATTATCATACAGTTTTTGTGCCTGAATATGCACGGGAATATTTAGAACAGCGTGAAGGTCCTTATTCCTATGAGGATGTTGAACATATTGCTTTGAAACAAATCGAACTGGAGAAAATGTATCTGGGAAAAGCCACCCGGGTTCTATTTTATGATACCTGGCTGATCATTACCAAGACCTGGTTCAGGATTGTTTTTGGAAAATATCCTGAATGGCTCGACAATAAAATAAGGGAATCATCCGTTGACCTCTACCTGATGTGTTATTACGATATACCCTGGATTGCGGATCCACTGCGTGAAAATCCAGGGAGGATGAGAAAGAAACTTTTCAATATCTATCAGGATGAAATAAATAAAACAGCTGTTCCCTTTGAGATTATAAAAGGTAAAGGGATGATTCGGTTTCACAATGCCCTGAAAATCGTCGATCGCTTTTTGAAAGAAGATTGTTGATAATTCATGGAGATATTTGAATATTTTTATTTAATTTAAGGTCCTGATTGAATGAGTATAGGGATTTGATTGTCATCTATTTAAGAAGAGCCTAACTGTCTTATTTTTTGATAAGTAATAATTTTTTTTATATTTGCTGAGCTAAAATCGGATTTTTCAGCGTATTTTAGCCAAAAAAAAAGTGCCCCGCAAATGAGCTTCGATGTTCAAGAGTATTATTCTAAACTTGATGGTGGTGATGTAATTCTGGCTTATAAAGGAAGTATTACAACTGATTTGATCAATAATGTCCTGGAGGAGGTTGAAGCTAAACTGGAAGGTGTTGACGAAGAAGCAAAAATAAGAAAGAAAATCTACAACGTGCTTGTTGAAGCACTGCAAAACCTCTATCACCATGTTGAAGAACTTCCTGAAGAATTAAAAAGCAAGGATAACTTCGAATCCAAGTTTGGAGTATTGGTAGTGGCCAAAGTGGCAGATTCATATAAAATCACAACGGGGAATTTTATAACATCCGAAAAAATTAAATTCCTTAAGGATAAAATTGATAAGATCAACTCTTTATCCAAAGATGAATTGAAAGATATGTACAAGTTTATCCTGAATCATCAGAAATTATCTGCCAAGGGCGGAGGTGGTCTCGGCTTGGTTGATATAGCAAGGAAAACAGGTAATAAACTTGAATATACATTTCAGCATTATGCTGACGATTATTATTTTTTTAGTCTGGATGTATTTATCACCGAAGAAAGTTAATTTTTTAATCTAATTAGGATTTAAGTATGGAACCAATTTCAATTGAAGGAACACCAAAAACCCCTACAGTTAAGTTTGATGCCGGTAGTGGGATCATTGAGATCAAAGGAAGATCAATTCCTGAAAACTCAATCGAATTCTACAAGCCTCTGGTTGATTGGCTTGAAGAATATGGAAAAAGCCCCATGGAAAAAACTACTGTTAATGTTCAACTTGAGTACTTCAATACCAGTTCTTCTAAGTGTATTCTTGATGTCTTCAAGAAACTGGAAGCCATTCACAAGGCTAAACATGACGTAGTAATTAACTGGTATTATGAAGAGGATGATGAAGATATGCTGGAAGCTGGTGAAGATTATGAGTCCATTATCCGCGTTCCATTCAAGATGATTGAAATAGTTGAATAACAGCTATTTACTAATATTTCCATAAACGGTTATCACAGGTTTTATACATAGCAAAAGAGCTGCGTTTATGCAGCTCTTTCATTTTACTCCCGTTATATTATTCACCCTTACCTATTTTTATTATATCACTTAACTGTTCGAACAGATCAAGCAGTTTTTTAAGCAGTCTGAAATAGAGAACCACATATAATAAAATTGTCATAAACCATATGACACAGATATTCACACCAAATGTATCAAAGTACCTTCCAAATACCTGTTTTCTGGGTGCATAAAAATGAGCTTTTATAAACGGGTGGGGAGGATCCAAATAAATCGGATCGATTTTCTGGAATAACTCGCCTTTGTACTCAATGATCCTTTCTACTGCACTTGAGTTGGTTACAAAATCATTCAGCGACTCATTATCATACTCCCGCTTGATTCTGAAATATTCATCTTTGCCTTCCTGGGTCTGTTGTAATTTACCTTTAAGCTGGTCTTCCTCACTGTTGTATTTATTAAACAGCTTGATGTAATATTGTCTGGCAGAGCTCAGGTAGTCACGGGTATAAGCCAGGATAGTGGGCGATATGGAGGAGGGATTGAGCTGATCAAGATAATCATATTTAATCACCGGGTTATTCCTTAATTCTTTGCCAATTTCATTTCTTAAAACCCTGAGGTTTTGTGCTATCTCCTCCTGCTGTTCTTCCTGACCTAGATTCCTTTCAATAAAGTCTGTTTTATTCTGAAGGTCAACCACCCAGTAGTTTTTCTTAAAATCGGCAACACTCATCGCTTTATCATACATATAAAACTGTTTCTGAAAATCATTATTCTTGAACTGGTAGACAGCAACTGCTTCGTAAGCCCATCGTGCAGTAATAATTGCTCCATACCAGGGAATACCTGTAGGAGAGGAGATCTTTGGATTGAGTTTTTCAAAACTGACCATCACACCACTCAGAATAATCTGTGGTATAACCAGGAACGGGATTAGAATATAGATGGTTACAACGGTTTTAAAGCTGTCCGATATGACCAGTCCCATAAGGTTCGCTGATACCCAGGCACTGAATAATACAAGCCAGTATTGCCAGTACATACCTTTTATTTCCATGATAGCGTTACCGATCACTGTAAAAGTTAACGCCTGAATGGCTGAAAGGCCAAGTAAAAGGGCAATTTTGGACATAAGGTAGCTCGACCAGCTGAGATTGAGGAATGCTTCACGTTTCTGAATCTTCCTGTCTTTGATAATCTCTTCCGCACTTACAGTTAAGCCCATAAAAATGGCAATGATCACACACATAAAAATATAAACCGGCAGATTGGAATTCTTTTCAAGGGTATAACCAAAGACATTTGTAATATTAACATTATAATATTTGATGATACCAGCCAGGAGAAATGCCAGTAGAGGTGCTTCAAGAAAGTTGATGATGAGATATTGCGTGTTGGCAAGTTTTGCCAGAAAATCACGCCTGGCAAATATCAAAAACTGTTTTATTTTACCCGGGATTTTAAAGCTGATTTCGGGCAACTGAGGTATTTCAGTGATTTTATCTTTCTCCTCATCCTGGAATTTAAGATAATGATTATGCCATTCCCGGGGAGAAATTTTGCGGGTTTTGGTTACTTTACCATATTCATCCAGTACATTTGCTTCCACAATATTGAAAACCTGCTCGGGATTGACATTGCCACAGGAATGGCATTCGCTCTCATTCCAGTTTGCATGGTGCATCCTTTCTTTGAAGTATATAATTGAATCAACAGGTGTACCATTGTATATAAGCCAGCCCCCGGTATCAAGGATAATCATTCTGTCAAACATCTTAAAGATTTCGGAAGATGGCTGGTGGATAACAACAAATACCAGTTTGCCTTTCAGAGAGAGCTCTTTCAATAAGTCAAGAATATTTTCAGAATCCCTGGATGATAATCCGGATGTGGGTTCGTCAAGAAATAATACAGCAGGTTCCCGGATTAGCTCAAGTGCAATGTTCAGTCTCTTGCGCTGTCCACCACTGATCTTTTTATTGAGCGGACTACCCACCTGGATATCCCTGATCTCATATAATCCAAGATTTTCGAGGGTACGGTTAACAGCTTCCACGATTTGTTCTTCATTATAATTATCAAAGCAGAGTTTGGCATTATAATAAAGATTTTGATAAACCGTCAGATCCTCGATCAGAAGGTCATCCTGGGAGACATGACCGATAATGCCTTCTATTTTATCCTTTTCAGTAAATATATTTACACCGTTTATTAATATTTCACCCGAGGATGGGGGAGATGAACCGTTTAATACATTTAACAAAGTTGATTTTCCGGCTCCACTGGCCCCCATTATTCCAATAAGCCTGCCTGATTCTTCTGTAAAACTCAGGGCATGCAACCCGTGTTTTCCACTCTTGAATTTATATTCCAGGTCGTTCACCTCAAACATGATCCTGTCCCTGATCTTATCTGCCTGGTACCTGCTCACCACATCGCTGTAATAGATATTTTTGATCAGCTGGTTCCGGATGGAAGAACCATTGGTGAAAACATAGACCTTGTCCTGCTGAACGAGCTGACTGTTCAGGTACATTTCATTCTCACCAATGTATCTGATAAAATACATCTTGGTGCTGGGAACATGAAGCACTCTTATTTGTCCTTCAAGGCCTTCCACATAAATATGCTTCGTTGTTTCATGTGTGAATTTCTCGTTATGATCGATCAGTAAAATATCCGGAGATGAAGGAACCTGGTCGAAGGAAAACAATACATAATCCTTTATCTCATTATACTCAGCCTCCGGAATGTTGAATGTTTCAGCCACAGTATTGATAAATTCCATTTCCTGTTGCGTGATCTCATCGCTGTCGGACTTTACAAATTCGAGTAGCTGGATCAGCACAATGATTTTCTGCGGTTGAGCAAGTTCCTCGTTGATGGCAGTACAGATCTTGAGTACCCTTACTGAACTGGAAGATATCCGCAAAATCCGCTTCGATGACTCCTTTTGCTTCTCCTGGTGTATATTATAATATTCTTCAAACACGCCAAGATATTCCTGTACAAGTTCCTGGTTGAGCTGCCTGTTTAAGAAAGACTCGACGACTGTTCTGCGATCACTGCTGCTTCTATCCGGTCTTGCAATGATGGCAAATAACTGCATCAAAGCTTTTAAAATCTTTTCACTCATGGTAACTGATTATATAGGTTTGAATCGTACAACACTTAATATTTACATTTAAGTATTGGTAAAAAGG
>Ga0111176_1099_pt1 | contig 15021 bp, 11 predicted proteins | sample DeeMarSWOR324_28_FD_80229 | JGI IMG/M metagenome (GOLD analysis project Ga0111176, IMG submission 80229) | Bacteroides sp. SM23_62_1 | reverse complement strand
TCAACCGACAACCGGGAACCGACAACCGACAACCGGGAACCGACAACCGACAACCGGGAACCGACAACCGACAACAGGTAACCATTCATCCCTCCAAATTCCCGTTCAGCATATTATGTTTCTCATCCAGCATATAATTTTTTAATGGCTAAAGGGTTGTCCATAGCTTTGTCTCGAAATTTAAAAACACTTTAGCCATGAAAAAAATCTTAATCTCAATCGTCCTTCTTGCAATCAACCTGACCGGTATTTTTGCAAATGAGAACATGACACAAACGATCCGGGGTACTGTTGTAGATGCCGTTACAGGTTATCCGCTTATCGGTGCTACCGTGATACTCCTGGATTCTGATCCCCTGGTAGGTACCATCACAGATTTGAATGGTGAATTCCAGTTAAAAAATATCCCTCTCGGGCGCCAGAGCATTGAAGTCAGGTATGTCGGTTATCACAGCCGTGTCATATCAAACCTTTTACTGACCAGCGGGAAAGAACTTGTTGTACAGGTTCAATTAGAAGAAAGCGCTGTTGAGATGGATGAAATTGTTGTTGTAGCCCGTAAAAGAAAGGACGAAGCGCAGAATGAAATGGCAGCGATCAGCGCACGGACTTTTTCAGTAGAGGAAACCGAACGATTCGCCGGCAGTCTTGGTGATCCGGCACGTATGGTAGCAAACTATGCAGGGGTCATGACCCAGAATGATTCAAGGAATGATATCATCATCCGTGGCAATTCACCCATGGGTGTGCTGTGGCGCCTGGAAGGTGTGGAAGTCCCGAACCCGAATCATTTCGGTGCCCTGGGCACCACCGGCGGACCCGTCAGTATGATCAATAATAACCTTCTGACAAATTCAGATTTTCTGACCGGCGCATTCCCGGCAGAATTCGGTAATGCAACTGCAGGTGTTTTTGACCTGAATATGAGATCGGGGAATAACCAGAAACTTGAGTTCACCGGACAAATCGGATTTAACGGCTTTGAAGCAGGTATTGAAGGACCTTTTATGACCCCGCAGAATGGCCGGAAAGCTTCATACCTGGCAAATTTCAGGTATTCCACACTGGAAGTTATGGATAAACTGGGATTCAGTCTTGGGACAGGTGAAGCAGTACCGCAATATAAAGACCTTACTTTCCTGATTGATCTTCCAACCTCTAAAATCGGCAGATTAAAATTATTTGGCCTCATGGGAAACAGTTATATTGAGCTGGGCAGGGAAGCAACAGATACACTTGAGAATGCCTATAATGGGAGAGGTACAGCAACCAATTTCGGTTCGGGACTGGGAGTTATTGGCCTTTCCGATTTATATTATTTCAATGAAAAAACGAGGTTAAAGACAACACTGTCTTACCAGCGTACCAATTCAAAAACAGAACTTGATTCAGTTAAGAATAATGGGCATGAAATAGTTCCGTTCATCCGGAGTGACCAGCAGGAAGAAAAAATATCTTTCAGCACACAATTCAGACAAAAAATCAATGCCCGGAATAACTATAGCATCGGGATGATTATCGATTTTTATCATATCAATTATGTCGATAGTATTAATCATTCCGATTGGGATCATTTCATCACCTATAACAATATCTCGGGGAATATGATGCTGTACAGAACTTATGGCCAGTGGCAGCATAAGTTTAACGATAAACTTACGGCTTATTCAGGCGTTCATTTTCAGCATTTTGGATTGACCGGTGAATGGAGTGCAGAACCCAGGTTAAGCTTAAGATGGCAGTTCAAGGAAAGACATTTCCTCTCCGTTGGTTACGGATTGCACAGCCAGATCCAGCCAAAAGCAGTTTATTTTGTTGAAACCTATAATTCTGAATCAGACACCTATCATCGTACAAATGAAAATATTAAGTCAACAAAAAGCAACCATTTTGTGATAGGTTATGATTATGCCATAAATAAGGATTTCCGCGTTAAGGCAGAGACCTACTATCAATATCTTTATAAAGTTCCCGTTACCGTATCATCTCCTGAATTTTCCCTTATCAATGCCGGTGATTTCTTTGGTATACCGCTGGAAGACAGTTTGATAAATAAAGGAACAGGAACCAATTACGGACTTGAACTGACAGTTGAAAAATTCCTCAGCAAAGGGTATTACTTCCTTTTCACTGCATCGGTATTTGATTCAAAATATAAAGGATATGACGGGATTATCAGGAATAGCGCTTTTAATGGTAATTATGTTTTCAACCTGCTGGCCGGGTATGAACGTAATATTGGCAAGAAGACTATGATTACAATGGATGTTAAAACTGTCTGGGCAGGCGGCAGGCGCTATGTGCCGGTCAATATTGAAGAGTCTGTGAAGACTGGCAGCGAGGTAAGAGACTGGGGAATGGCCTATGAATATAAATATAATGACTATTTCAGGACTGATTTACGGATCGGCATCAAGAGGAATGGCAAGAGATTAAGCCAGGAATGGGGAATCGATCTGCAAAATATCACAGGATACAGCAGTGTATTCATGAAAGGTTTTGATGTTGAAGCCGGTGAAACTTATACAGTTTACCAGCAGGGTTTCGCACCGATGTTTCTTTACCGTATCCAGTTCTAAACTGAAGAATTAACGCGTTATACGATTAAAACGAAGATATTGATAATGAGAGTTTTGTAGAGCCGCACCCCGGCGCGGCTTTACAAAAAAATCTAAAATTCAATCACTTAACTCTTTTAATCGCAGAACGCGTTGAAGTATTAATAATAGGGTATAAATTATTACAGGTTACAGATTTATAATATTTATTCTTAATGTTTAAGTTTGCTAATTTTTATCCCATTCAATTAACCACAAAGGAACACAAAGGATACCACAAGGGACAAAAAAGAACCCGTTTTTGAACCTTTGAGTTCCTTTGTGAAACCTTGGTGTACCTTTGTGGTTAAATATTATTCTTAATTTTTCATGTATAAATTATTATGATGATTCATTTCAAATAAAATTTTTAATGATGAAAGCAGCAAAACCAAAAAACAAGTTAACAATTATACTTATGGTTGGGGCCATTATATCAGGACTTTTCTTTATCACTTACGGAACAAAAACTGATATAGAGGCATTGAAAGGACTCGGGCATGATTTAATCATCACAGCCGGCTTATGGTTAGGTTGCATGGGTATCGTTCAGTATTTATGGAAAAAATTTCCATGGGAGCAGAAACCTGTTCCGCACCTGATTCTTGAGATCCTGCTTATTCTGGTGTATACACTTATCTTTTCCTCTGTACTTTATTTTGTTGAGGTCAGGTTTAATGTTTTTCCGCCTCTGGAAAACCTTTTACTACAGGCATTTTTTACTATTCTCATTACGTTTCTCATTACATCGATACATGAATGCATATATTTTTACCGGCAGTGGAAATACAATTTTTCCAAATCAATCCGGTTGGAAAGGGATAATATTGAAGCCAAATATGAAACACTTAAAACCCAGGTTAATCCGCATTTCCTGTTCAACAGCCTGAACAGCCTGACGACCCTGGTAGATGATAACAAGCCGGCGGTGGAATATATCCGGAACCTGTCTGAATTCCTGCGCTATATGTTAAGCAGCCGCGACAGGGAGATGGTGCTTTTAAGAGATGAAATAAAGGTCCTTGAAAACTATATCAGTTTACAACGGTCGCGTTTTAAAGATAACCTGGTGATTCATATGGATGTCCCGGAGAATTACTATCATTATGCGTTACCCCCACTGGTCCTTCAAATGTTAGTGGAGAATTGTATCAAGCATAATATCATTTCTAAAGATAAACCTTTGAAAATATCAATCAGGGCAGAAAAAGAATCGATCATCATTGAAAACAATCTTCAGAAGAGGAATGGCGTGATATCAACAGGTCAGGGATTGCGTAATATTGCTGAGCGGTTCAGGTTTTTTACAACCAAAGAGGTGAAAATTACCGAAACATCTTCTATATTTAAGGTGGTAATACCATTAGTGATTGTTGAGTTATGATCAAAACCCTGATCATTGAAGATGAAGAACCTGCTGCACTTCGACTTGAAAAGCTGCTGACTGAAATTGCTCCGGAGATAAAGATCCTGGAGAAACTTGACAGCGTGGAATCTGCAGTTAAGTGGTTCAGAGCAAATGAACCACCTGATCTTGTTATGCTGGATATTCAGCTGGCAGATGGATTATGCTTCGAAATATTTAAGAATACAACGATCGATAGCTTTGTGATTTTCACAACAGCATATGATGAATATGCTATCAGAGCATTTGAGCTGAATAGTCTTGATTACCTGCTTAAGCCAATTGATAAAACAAAACTAGTCAGGAGTATTGAAAAATTTAAAAGACTCAGGGGATATGCACCTAAAGTCGATTTTCAGGAATTAATAAATACCCTTGAAGGAGAAAAGAAAAAATACAAAAAGAGATTTATTGTAAATATCGGCAGTAAGATCAAATCTGTCGAGACCAGTGAAGCAGCTTATTTTTATTCCCTTGAAAAAAATACATTTATCTGTACAAGGGATAACCATCATTATCCTGTGGATTTTTCACTTGATAATCTTGAAGGATTGATTGATCCGGATAATTTTTTCAGGATTAACCGGCAATACATCATCCATTTTGATTGTATCAGTAAAATTCATGTCCTGTCTAAAAGCAGGATCAAAATAGAGACCAATCCGCCTGCAGATGATACTTTACTCGTCAGCACTGCAAAAACACATAGTTTCAGATTGTGGCTGGATCGTTGAAGTAAAGTAAGGAGTAGGGAGTGAGGAGTAAGGAGTAATAAGTAAGGAGTAATAAGTAAGGAGTAAAAGTTAGGGAATAAGGGATATAGGTTATCACGTCCAGAAATAGGTTGACACTTTCTATTAAGTAATTATTTATTATTCAATCCCTGCCTGCCCTTTAGGATTGATATTATTTCTATCATCCATACCCGGCACTTCGTACCGGGTTATTCATAATCAGGCCCATCCGGGGCCTTTTTCTTCTGACAGTGCAATCTTATCCCATCTACCCTATTCAGAACGAGACTCCTTACTCCATACTCCTTACTATTCTTCCTTAGCCTCAGCCTCAGCCTTTCTTTCTTTTTAATGAGATGGTTTTATTCGAGATAATTGGCCTGGCCCATATTCCCACCGAAAGCATATAACCGAAAGTGATGAGAAGGAACAGCATGGCAAAGCGAAGTTCAAACAACTGGCTTAACCAGCCAATGATGAAGGGTACAACTGCGCCGCCAACAATACCTGTTATCAATATTCCCGAAAATGAACCATGATGTTCCTCCATGGAATTAAGAGCCAGCGAATAGATGATGGAATAGAGTACGGAAATGGTAAATCCGATGGCAGGGAAGGCCCATTTTGCTATTTCTCCCGGGCCAAAAAGTGCAACAATAAGACAGATCAGGGATAATATAACAGAGCCGAGGAGGATTTTTTTACTATCAAAAAGTTTCAACAAAACCAGGCCCAATACACATCCGAAGATCATCATTCCCCAGAACCATGCCACGGCGTTGGCACCAACAGTATTTGGATCAAAACCGTGGTATCTTTCAAGAAATGTCGAGATCCAGTAACTGACCCCCTGTTCTGTCCCCACATAACAGAATATCCCGATAAAATATAAGTTAACAATTCGCTTTTTAAATAGTTGCATGATCACCGACCAGGCACCGATTTGCTCTTCATCCGTCCGTTCCACACGCGGGAACCTGGAAGCGAAAAGAAGAAGGATCATGAGAAGTGTAATGATCAGAAAAAACCAGTACATCGATAACCATGATATTCCTTCCGGTACAAGTCTGGACATTCCTCTTATGATAAAATCCGGTTTCTCCGCAGAAGAATCGAGGTTAAGGACAAAGTATTTATAGATATGCGGACCCGCATAAGAAGCTCCACCGAAAACCAATTGTGCCATAACGGCATTAAATGCAAAATGTTCTTCTCCTCCTGCAACTCTCAGGAGCGGATAAATGACAACCTGCAGCATGGCAAAACCGGCACCGACAATAAAAAGCGTTCCCAGGAAAACACTGAATTTGGGGATCATGACAAAAAAGACCACACCTGCAAGAACAAGGATAAACGCACCAATCATTGTTTTCTTTTCCTTGTGGACTTCCACAAGCATACCTCCCGGGATGGCCATCACACCATATGCCAGAAAAAGAGCCATAGGTAAAAATCCCCTCATGAAGTCATTCAGATTATAGCTTTCCGCAACCGGTGGATTGATCGCTCCAAGGATATTTGTAATAATGGAGATGATAAAGAACGTCAGGAACACCAGGAACACAAGGTAATAATTGCGTTTCATATTGTAAGTTTTTATCCTAATCTGTATGGGGTTGAGGCGAAGGTATTGAAAAATTTTGAATTGCCACGGTTAGCAACCGGATGAACTTTTTATAGCACCGTTAAGAATGGTTCCCCGGTTAACAACCGGGGTTACTGATATCGACGATTTTGTATTACATCCGGTTAGCAACCGGATGAACTTTTTATAGCACCGTTAAGAATGGTTCCCCGGTTAACAACCGGGGCTGTTAATACCAACTCTCCAGGAAGTTTCAATTCCCTTCATTGATTAATTTGTAACTTCGTTGATTGATAATTTTCCACAAACCAGAATACAATTCATTCCAACATGAAAAAGCTAACAGGAATCATTCTAAAAACTCTCCTGGGGATCATCATTATTCTCGTGGTCTTTGCAGGAGGCGTCTTTTTATACCTGGTTATTCAAGCCAGCCAGTTGGAGAAAAGGGGCAAAGAGAAATTAACTGGACCAGTCCCCGTGCTTGAAATCGATGGGTATACTTTCCGCGATCTGAATAAAAACGGGATACTGGATCTTTATGAAGACTTCAGAGTTCCTGTGGATCAGCGTGTTGAAGATATTTTATCCCAGATGACACTGAAAGAAAAGGCAGGTATGATGTTTCACCCGTTTCTTTATTCTGAAGAGATTGTAGGGCTCTTTATTCAGAATAAAGTTGTTCGAAAGATATTTTTGTCCTACTCCAATCCATATGACGTTCTTTTAACGAAAGAAATCAGGCACATAACATCTGCTCTGGGCGCCGATGATCCGGCTGTTCATGCCGCATGGCAGAACATGATACAGGAACTTGCAGAACAGTCGAGATTAGGTATTCCGGTCACTGTGAGTTCCGATCCGAGGCACAGCGATAAATCAGGGGCTGCAATTAAAATGGATGCTTTCTCAAAATGGCCTGATCCCCTGGGCTTTGCTGCAATAGGTGATTCGATCATGGCGTTACACTTTGGCCGTATTGCGGCACAGGAATACCGGGCGGTAGGTATTCATACTGCCCTGCATCCAATGGCAGATCTGGCTACTGAACCCCGGTGGGCCCGTATTTCAGGAACATTTGGTGAGGATGCCGATATGTCGTCGATGCTGACAGCAGCGTATATCAAGGGTTTTCAGGGTGATAGTATAACATGTAAAAGTGTTTCATGCATGACAAAACATTTCTCGGGTGGTGGCCCCCAGGAAGATGGCTGGGATGCACATTTTAAATATGGAAAAAACCAGGTTTATCCTGGAAATAATTTCGACTACCATCTGATCCCTTTCAAAGCTGCACTGGAAGCCGGAACAATCCAGATCATGCCTTATTACGGAATACCTGTAGGACAAACAGGCGAGGATGTTGGATTTGCGTTCAATAAAGAGGTGATAACTGATCTTCTCCGTGATGAATTGGGTTTCGAAGGTATTGTTTGTTCTGATTGGGGGATTATTACACCTACGAGATTTTTAGGTATCAAAATGGGCAGTCCGATGGATCATGGAGTTGAAGATCTGGAACCGGTCGAAAAAGTTAAGAAAGCTCTGGATGCCGGGATTGACCAATTTGGAGGGGAACAGATGCCCGAATATATCATTCAACTGGTTGAGGAGGGAGAGATCACCAAAGAACGCATAGATTACTCGGTCCGGAAATTATTAAAATTGAAATTTGACCTTGGTTTATTTGATAATTCATATGTTGATGAAGAAGCTGCAAGAGAAATCTGTAATTCGGATGATTTCAGGGAAGCAGGTAAAACGGCCATGCATAAATCCATGGTCCTGCTTACAAATAAAAAATCAGGTGAAAAACCGATCCTCCCCCTCAGCCCGGGAGTGAAAATGTATACAATCAATATTGATTCTGCTGTTACATCAGGGTTCAGTGAAGTAGTAAATCAAATTGAAGAGGCTGATGCGGTGATTCTCAAATTAAATACTTATTATGAATCAAGAAAAGGCTTAATAGAAAATATTTTTCACCAGGGATCACTGGCATTTCCTGCCGATACCCTGCAAGAGATATTGTCTGTTATCCATTCAAAGCCAACCATTGTCTGCTTATACCTCGACAGGCCGGCAGTAATCCCGGAAATAGCTGAGAGTGCCTCAGCACTGATCGGCCATTTCGGGAGCTCCGACGAAGCTATCCTGGACCTGATCTTTGGAAAGGTTGAGCCATATGGAAAATTGCCTTTTGAAATGCCCTCATCGATGCATGCTGTGGAAGAGCAAATGGAGGATGTTCCATATGATTCAAGGGATCCGTTATTTCCCTATGGATATGGCTTACGTTATCAAACAGAGGAGGAATAAATTTATCATAGCCGGCCGATTAAGATCCGGACAGCGTTAATAGTAATTAAGAGCTCAATATCCGGGACTTAACAGTGATGACAGGCAAGTTCAATTGATATTTAATCAGGGGATTAAATAAATTTTTTTTATTATTTTTGCCGGTTACCTGAAAACTGTTCAATATCTGTGAGTGGAAAGGATTTATATCAGAAAATTTCAGTTATTTTCGGAGGTGTAATGGTCTTCTTCTATGTGGGGTTTGGTTTATTTTTTATCTTATCCCCACTGTTCAGTAATATTGACAAGGTTCTCAGGATTATTTTTGGTTCAGCATTTTTACTGTTTGGTCTGGCCAGAGCATTCAGGACATATGAAAAAATCCGTGAAGTCTTTTTCTCAGAAAATGATACTGAAAATCAATCTTCCGGACTTTAGATAGAGGATGCCTGGTTACAGACCCAAAACATATTTTAATAAATAGAAATTCAGTAACATATTTAAAAATATTACGTTTGCTACATATATTTTGGAATATTATTTGAGGTATAGGTTTGTAGAGAGTATAAAGTTGATAATTAAGTAATTGTTTATCAAGTAAGTTTCTCTGATGTTCTGATGGGAAAAAGAAATAGGCAATATTTAAAGGTAAATTGTTGGTGGCAGATCCTGATATTTACTGGTATTGTTCTTGCGGTTATATCCTGTAAAGGTGATGGTCATACTTTAAATGAAACACCGACAAGGGGTAAAATCAGGATCAGCGTGGATGAGTCATACAAGTTGCTGATCGATGCTGAAATTTCTACATTTACCACGATTTATACGTATGCAGAGATTACAGCAGAATACAAACCGGAATACGATGTTCTTTCAGATTTCATTAATGATTCAGTTAAGGTGATCGTGACCAATCAGAAACCAACTGAAGATCAGATAGAATATTTGAGGGAAGAACAGGTTATTGTACGGACAGTTACCTTTGCTTATGATGCTCTTGCTCTAATCGTAAATAAAGAGAATCCTGATTCGTTGTTAGATTATGGTACTGTTGAGGAGATTTTTCGGGGGGAAATAACCAGCTGGAAGGAAATAAGTCCCGATTCAGGACTTGGCAAGATTGCTGTGATTTTTGACAATACAAAATCAGGTAATATAAGGTACTTCAAGGAAAAGTTTGATATTACAGGCAATCTTCCGGATAATTTCTATGCTGTGAACAATAATGAAGAAGTTATCAACTATATTTCTGATAACAGGAATGGTTTAGGCATCATCAGTGTTAACTGGATAAGTGATAAGGATGATTCATTGAGTATGAGCTTTATCAACAAGATCAAGGTTATCGCTATATCACACCCTTTTATGGAGCCGGATATATATTACCGTCCCTACCAGGGGTCGATTTATGAAAAATCCTATCCATTTACAAGGGAAGTATACCTTGTATCACGTGAAACATTTGCAGGTTTAGGTTCGGGGTTTATCTCATGGGTTGCCGGAGAAAAGGGCCAGAGGATCGTGCTTAAGTCAGGCCTTGTTCCTGCGACCATGCCTATAAGGTTAATTCAGGTTAGGAATCAATAATTTTAATATCTTTTATTATCATGGTTAGAATAAGAACAAAATCAATCCTTGTGCTATCGCTGACAGGACTTATGAGCATGTCATTATGCATTGGTCTTTACGCACAGGATCTGACATCAGCAATCAGATTTACAAAAAGTGAACAATTCGATAAGGCAGATTCAGTATTCCAGAAATTAATTCAGAATGAACCAAATAACTGTAAGGCTTACTTTTTTTATGGAGAGAACCGGTTGCTGGACTATTTTGCTGATTCCATATCCAACTCACTTGTTGTGGCAGTGAATCAGGCAAGAGAATTATACAACATGGGAGTTGAGGCAGATTCTGCCAATCCGCTCAACTATATCGGTTTAGCCAAAACAGCCTTCTATCTTGGACAGGATGATAGAGCCGAACAATTCAGGGCAAAGGCCAGAGGTCTTCTTCCACCCTATAAAAAAGTAAAAAAGATACCCAATCCACAGGATTATGCTTATGCATTGGCCAAAATTGCCCAGTCTTATATCCGCGGGGGAAATGTTGACACATCGCTTGCATTGCCCCTTCTGAGGGAAGCAGTAATGATTGATAAAACAAATCCGGATATATATATAATTGCTGGTGATATCTACATTCTTGCTAAAGATGGTTCAAACTCCATCAGGAATTACAAACTGGCTCAGGATTATGATCCCTCCTCACCAACTGCTAACATGAAGATTGGTGGTATTTATGTGAGAGCACAGAATTTAATGGCTGCTATTCCATATTATGAAGCAGCCATTGCCCTTGATGCCAACTATGCGCCTGCATACAGGGAACTGGGGCAGTTATATTCCTTAGCAGGAAGATATGATCAATCGAAAGAATATTTCAGAACATATCTCGATCTCACCAGAGGAAATATCCCTGCCAAAATCCGTTATGTGAATGCATTATACTATGCAAAAGAATATGAAGAAGTTATTAAAACCGTAGAAGAGATTTTTGCGGTGGATCAGTCGAGATCATATATGAATCGGATTGCCGGCTATTCCTGTTATGAGATGGAAAATGGAGATATGGATAAAGCCCTTGCATACATGGAAGCGCTCTTTCAGACGCTATCGTCTGATAATTTCATCAAGAAAGACTTTACCTACCTGGCAAAGATATTATTAAAGAAAAACGCCGGGTATTCAGCATTACTCCAGGATACTACAAGAGTTAACATTGAGCTGGCACGGGCACAGAGAAATCTTCAGAATGCCAGGGGACAGAACCAGGCTAGAATCAGGGCAGAAATAGATACGCTTAATCTCAGGAAACAGTCTCTTTATGAGCAGGTTGTAAAAGCAAATGCGGAAATCGACCGGGCATTTGAAGCTTATTATCAAGCGCTTGAATTCGACCCGAATGATATTAACCTCATGTCCGAAATGGGAACAAACTATTACACATACAAGAGATATGGGGATGCTGCCCGGACCTGGGAAAAACTTCTTGATTACGGAAGAAATGATGTGAATAATTATATGCAGATCGGACGTGCCTATTACATCGGTAAAAATTACAGAAAAGCAGATTCGATATTTACCGTTGTAACACAAAAATTCCCGGATTATCTGCAGAGTTATTTAATGATTGCCAGAACTTATTCACAGATGGACCCGGATTCAAAAGCAGGGTTGGCCAAACCGAAATTTGAGGAGTTCCTGGTAAAAGCCAGTGTCGATACGGTAGAGAATGCAAAAGAGATGGTTGAAGCTTTCGGGTATATGGGTTATTATCATCTCAGAAGGAATAATTATACAACTGCTGATGCCTGGTATGACAGGATGATCAATATTGATCCGGGCAATAAGGACTTCCTGGTGAGGGGTTACAGCGGAAAGGCCAATGTATGGTTTATGATGAGTGAGCTTGCAAAAGAACTGGATGACAAGATCCCCTATTTTGACAGGTCAATCTCATACTATAACAGGGTTCTTGAAATTGATCCGAACAATCAGGTTGCCAAATCCTCCCTCGAATATGTCAATTCGGTCAAGAAGAATACCATCGCACATATCAATCCGAATGAATTGAGGGGTGTGATCAGGAGTAACTCAGGGCAGCCGATCAATGCGGCCTCTGTTCGTGTAAAAGATACCGCGGCTGAAACGATCACCAATACCAGGGGTGAATTTAAATTTGAGATACCACTCAGCTCTGAAGCATTGCTCGTTTCTGCCAGGGGTTACAAAATGAAGGAGGTACCTATTACCAATTCAAGGGTTTATAATGTAGTTCTTGAACCTGAGTAGAAAATAATGGGAGTTTATTCAAAAATTTAATAATAATTAGTATTATTGCTGCGAATTTTAAAATTGTGGGTCTTTGAATCATGAAAAGTGCTATAATTTAACAAACTTTTACAAAAATGAGTGAAAAAAAAGGAAGTGCATTCAAAAATGTATTACAATCAGTTTTTGCAACCGGTGCTATTTTAATAGCTTTTGGAATTGCCCTTTATTTGTTTATCAATGTTATGGGGAATCCGGTTAATTTTGAAGGAGGTAATCCAAAGGGGCATCCAATGCCGGGTAACTACCTCGGAATTGTCTATAAAGGTGGTTATATTGTACCTTTGCTGATGACCTGCGTTATCACGCTGGTTATTTTTGCTGTCGAGCGGTTAATTACGCTATCAAGAGCCAAAGGCAAAGGAAGATTGAATACTTTTGTTTTCAAACTTCAGAATCTTCTGTCAGAAGATAAAATTGAAGAGGCTGTTGAGGCCTGTGACAAACAGAGAGGGTCTCTTGCCAATGTTATCAGAGCAGGTCTGGAGCGTTACCGTGATTTACAGAAAGACACAGAGCTTGAAAAGGATCAGAAGATTCTTTCCATTCAGAAATCTCTGGAAGAAGCAAATGCTCTCGAAATGCCTATGCTTTCAAGGAATATGGTCATCTTCTCAACCCTTGCCCCGCTGTCGGTGCTTATCGGACTGCTGGGTACGGTGCTTGGAATGATCCGTGCATTTGCTGCCCTGGCTCAGGCAGGCGCTCCCGATGCCCTGGCTCTGTCAACCGGTATCTCTGAAGCTCTTATCAATACTGCTTTTGGTATTTCCGGTTCAGTAATAGCTATTCTGCTCTACAATTTCTTCTCTTCAAGAATTGATAGTTATACATTTAAAATTGACGAGGCAGGATTCAGTCTGACACAGACTTTCGCAGCATCATTAAAGGATTAATAATTTGATTTTGTCCCGTTACAAAATATAAAACAATTGATCTACAATGCCAAAAATTAAATTACCGGCAAAATCTCCACGTATTGATATGACACCAATGGTGGACCTGTTCTCCGTATTGCTGATTTTCTTTGTTTTAACAGCCACTGTCAGGCCACAGGAGGCAGCTCCCGTTGATGTCCCCTTCTCTGTATCGGAAAAGCATGTTCCTGATGCCAATATCATGACGGTGATCATCTCAAAAGATGATCGTATTTACTTTAATGTGGACAACGGGCCTGATACAGTATTACAATACAGGCAGCACATCCTGGCTGAAATGGGGCTACGGTATGGCATCGAATTTACACCACAGGAGTTGAGAAGATTTGCGGATATCAATACTTCATTCGGAGTTCCTATGAAGGATATGAAGGAATATCTGCAGGCAAGAAATATGCGGGAAAGAGAACCTTATGAAACCGGTATACCCATTGATTCAACAGATAACCAGCTGGCGATGTGGATACTGGCAACAAGAAAGATTAACCCGGCTGTTGACGCCTGTATAAAAGGGGATGCTGAAACAGATTTTCCTATTGTGCGGAAAGTCCTTGATATCCTGCAGGACAGGAACGTGAATAGGTTTAATCTGATTACAAGTCTTGAAGTTGTGGAGGTTACACAAGAAAATGATGTAACAGAAGAATAATATTAGAATAATATTTAAGTAATTATGGCAGAAATTGCTGAAGCGGAAGTAAAACAAAAGGGCGGAAAGAAAAAGCCCAAAAAGTTTGCCACTCATGTGGACATGACCCCCATGGTTGATCTGATGTGTATTCTCATCACTTTTTTCATGCTTACCACTGCTTTCAACAAGCCCAAGATCATGGAGATTGTCCTGCCAGAGAAAATAAAGAAGGATGAAAATGTAGCACCTCCCAAAATTGCAAAAAGCCGGACAATAAATATTATTCTTGGTCCGGATAACAAGGTATTCTGGTACCCGGGAGTAGCAGATAATCCAAATAATCCTCCTCCTCTGAGGGAGACTGATTTCAGCGCTGATGGCATCCGGCAGGTCCTGCTGGAAAGAAACAGGGCGTTGTTCAGGAAAATTTCAGAGTTTAATGATGATATTCTTACCGGGAAAATAGAGTTACCAAGAGATTCTGTTCAGAGTGCAATTATGCAACTTAAAAAAGATGATGATACAGGTCCAATCGTTCTTATCAAAGCCTATAAAGATTCAAACTATGGCAACTTCGTCGACCTGATAGATGAAATGTCCATATGCGATATAGCCCGTTATACATTTGTTGATATCAGCTGGATAGAGGAAGATATGGTCGAGAAGACAATCAATGCAGAAGGTTCTGACCGCAGTGGCCAGAATTAACCATTAACTGATCCTGTTATGGCAAAGAAAAAAGAAATAATTCCGGATTTTGATGATATCGTCTTTGAAAACCGGAACAAGGAATACGGAGCATATATACTCAGAAAGAAATACCATCGTACTGCCATCATGGCCCTCATTGTAGGTATTATGGTATTATGCGCAGCAGTCATTACACCTTACTTCAGAGCTACGACTATCCAGGCAAAAGAAAGAAAGAAAGAAAGAGAAG
>Ga0111176_1098_pt1 | contig 15041 bp, 10 predicted proteins | sample DeeMarSWOR324_28_FD_80229 | JGI IMG/M metagenome (GOLD analysis project Ga0111176, IMG submission 80229) | Bacteroides sp. SM23_62_1 | reverse complement strand
AGGATACTCAGGTTAACACTCGGGTGAAACCTGAGCCCTCCTTTGTAGGGCCCGATAGCATTGTTAAACTGGATCCTGTAACCCAGATTCACATTAACCTTACCCTGGTCATCTTCCCAGGGAACCTTGAACATATATACACGGTCAGGCTCAACGATGCGCTCAATAATACCTGCCGATTCAAACTGGGGATTGGCATCATAGATATCAACAATGGACTCCAGAACTTCCCTGACAGCCTGGTGATATTCCGGTTCCCCCGGGTGCCTTTTTACAAGGTCATTCATGATTGTTTCTACGTTCATGATAATTTGTATTTTGAGGTATTGATGGAAGAAGTTTTACTGAAGGTAAAAATATATTTATATTATGGAGTTTTCAAAAAATAAAGTATGATAAGAAACATTGATATTTATTAATTCTCACATCTGGGGAATAAATATATCTTTAACATATTACCCCGGTTTACAGATTACGCCTATACTGCTTTTTCCGTCAATTTTTACTCCAAGAGGTGTATCGAAATGAATGTGCCTGATGTATTCATTTTCATATACTGCCTGCTGAGAGGCAAGGAATTCAACGTCATAATGGCCATCATGGATGTAAGGATTGATCGTAAAATACCCTACTCCAAAGGATGTAACATTCTGAAAAAAATGTGTTCCCTGACTTGGTTCTATCCGGTAATTTTCCAACCCTGCCTCAACAATGATCCTTGCAGCGGACAGCTGTGCCCACCTGGTGGGGATACCCAGCCATGGATCGGTGGATCCCCAGCGACCCGGCCCAACCAGGATATAATTCCTTTTCTCTTTAACAAATTTGCTGTTGATCTGCTCAATCATGCCGGCGATTTTCTCACTCGATGATGCATTAAAGGTGTCGGGCCTGACATAAATAAAATCATTCAAATCCCTGAAGGTGCCGTTCCCCATAGCAGATTTGGAATATATTATAGTATCCTCCGGTTTTACACCGCTCAGGTCCACACGCAGTCCCTGGTCATTCAGCACTGTAGGACGGATCTGCAAGAAATTGAACAATCTGGGTTCATCATCAGGCGTGTCAAGATCGACTGCAAATTCAATCTCTATCGGGTTATTCATCTCTTTCTGGCTGATCTCGAGCAGTGTCCCGAGTATCTCTGCCAGGGGAAAGGTATTATGAATCAATACATTGGAGAATGTGATCACCCTTTTACCCTGGTACTGGAGTCCATCCCTGATCATATTATTCTCCAGATCAAACGTAGATGCGGCAAAACGAAATGAACTGTCTTTTTCAGCTTCCTTCACAGGCAGATTAAGCAGATTGACTCCATCATCTGTCGATGGCACAAAGCTCTCAGGACGCATATCAAGAGCAAGAAAAGTTTTTTGTGTATCCTTCAGAACCATTTCCGGCGATGACAACTGCAATATTTTTTTCGGGTATTTTGGCGAGAAGCGTAAACCACGCCCCCCATCCATGATATATTTACCCAGCCCAAAAGCAACATTGGCAATACCGTCGGATGATTTTTCGGGTTCAATGGGATAGAAATTAATCGACCGGGCTACTCCTGAGAGTGCAGGATAAAACCTGTTTTCATATTGCCTGCCGCATACTTCCTGCAGGATGATCCCCATCTTTTCTTCATCTATCACATTCGAGGTTGCCTCCATATAAGCTTTGCTGCTCCTGAAGTAGACAGATGCAAAAACACTTTTAATAGCGTCAGCAAGCATATTGACCATCTTCTTCCAGTTATTTTTTACCGGGGGGATCATATATGTTGAATAAATGCCTGCAAAAGGTTGATAATGTGAGTCTTCGAGTTTACTGGACGACCTTACTGCAACAGGGTTTTCGATCACCTCAAGAATGGCCTGAAGATCCTGGTAAAGCCATTTCGGTAAACTGGCCTTCACAAACTGCTGAAGGATTTCTTCATCTGTCCGATCCGACAGGGCAATCTTATAGAGATTATTCATCTCCATAAATTCGTCAAAAATATCCGTGCTCAGCACAACTGTCCTTGGAATAGTGATTACCACCCCGGGCCACTGGTTGAATATCCTGTGCTTCTCGATAAGAGAATTGATGAATGCCAGTCCCCGCGCTTTCCCACCGATTGAACCTTCTCCGATACGTGAGAATATGAGGTATTCATCAAATTTCTGCCTGTCAAAAGAAGCAATAATCCCCCTTCCTTTACTGATACGAAAACTTGAAATGGATTCATAGATATAGGATCTCATATCATCAACACTGTTGAAATCTTCCTGCCTTACATATTTGAACATCTGTGCAATGGGGAATATGGCCCGGGCATTGAGCCATTTTGAAAAATCATTCTTGCTGGTATGGTACTGAAGGACCTTGTCCGGCAATTTCATTATCTGGTGCTGCAGCTCCTGCAAATCAGATACCCTGGCAATCTCTTCCCTGGTATCGGGATCCCTGAAAACAAAATCGCCGAAACCAAAGTTCCGGATGATATATTCATTCAGCTCAACCAGGAGATTTTTTGAGTATTTATGTATAAATCCTGCCTTCAGTTCTCTGGCATACTTAGAATTACCCGCATCGCTGGATTGGAAGAGGAAAGGCATGAATTCATCCTCCTCTCTAACCATCCGGCAAAAATCCAGTCCAAGGACTTCCTTTTGTGCATCTTTTGCTGTTCTTTTAAAGGATACATCGGATATGATACCAAGTATATTGAATTTATATTTATTGAATATATTGACTGCATCTTCCAGCGTCTTTGCCATAAGGATCTTGGGCCTGCCTCTCATTCTCAACATCCGCTGGTGTTCATTCAATGCTTCCGTACTGAATTCCCTTGACTGCTTCAGGATTATCTTATACAGGGTTGGCAAATAACTGGAGATATACCGGATACTATCCTCCACGAGCAGGATAACCTGGACACCCACAACCTCCACGTCATATTCGGCATTCATCCGATCTTCGATGAGTTTGATAATGGCTAACAAAAGATCGGCATTGCCCAGCCAGCAAAATACATGATCGACGGCTGATAAATCTTCATTCTGTAACCGGAGGCTCACCTCGCGGGAAAAATGGGTCAGTACGACAACGGGGATATCCCTGTATTTTTCTTTTATCTTCTTGGCCAGCTCAAACGGATCGATATCTTCGATATTGATCATCTCGATGACCAGGTCGATTTTCTGATTTTCCAGTATTGAAAATGCCTCACGGGAGCTGTTGGCCTGGATAAAAACGGGAGGATAACGAAGATTAAGTGATACATATTCATTGAAGATCTGTTCATCAATCCTTCCATCCTCCTCAAGCATGAACGCATCATAATGACTGCAGATCAGCAACACCTGCCTGATCCTTTTCTGCATCACCATATTGAAAGCGGTCGTATTAAAGTCAATGGTGGGACTCGTTATGGTTTTTCTGGTGGGATTCATGTATTCGGAATTGGAGCCTGGTTGTTCCAGGTAATAATTGAAATACGCTTTTTACCATCCATCACAATGGTCAGAGGTTTTTTGAACCGGACATGGGTGAAAAACTCCATCTGTTTTACCTGATGTTGTAATCTCAGTATATCCCAATCGATAAAATCGGTCCGTGATGAATGCTTGATAGAGAAATACCCCACATTCATCGATGTGACATTGTGAAAGAAGTGGCTCCCCATGGATGCGTCGAGTGGAAAATCCTGAAGGCTCATCTCAACAATAATCTTTGCATTGGATATCTGTGGCCAGTCAACAGGTATTCCTATAAACCGGTCGCGTGTACCCCATCTTCCCGGGCCTATCAGCACGTATGGATGTCCCTGTTTCTTCATCTCCTTGTTGAGCTGATCGATTTCCATCACCATATCCATGGTTCTCATCCGGTCGAACCTGTCTGGTTCAATATAAATCACATCACGGATATTATCTATCTTCCCATTACCCATACTTTTTTCAGTAAATAAAACAATCCGCTCATGATCAATTTTTTCAAGATCAATATGGTAATCATCAGCACTTCCAACAAGCGGTTTTACCTGCAGGAGATGGAATGATGCGCGGCCCTGCTGATCCCTGTTCAGGTCAACAGCATATTCTATTTCGACAGGGTATCCCAGTGCTTCTTTAACAAAATCCAGTACAAGCTCAAGTGCCCTTGCAAAGGGAATATACTCGTACTTAAGGATGTTGGCAAAATCGATGATCCGCGGGCCGTATTTGTCAAGCCCCGGGACAAGACGGTCATTATCGGCATCATATACAGAAGCACAATGCTGTATCGTCCCATGAGTTTCCGCCCCGCTGATATCGAGGGTTACAAGTGTCACATCTTCACCTGCAGAAAGGGGTTGAACACCTTCCTTGCTCATATTAATCGCATAAAACTGTACCTGTGACACATCAAGCAATTCTTCAGGTGTACTGATCTGTATATCCGGATAAGTAGGCGAGAAACGAAATGCTTTTTTACCCTCAACTACATACTGTCCCAGGCCAATGGCAGCAACAGCGAACCCATCTTCAGGCTTCATATGCGCAACAGGATAATAATTACAGGATTGCGCTGTACCACTGATATGAGGATAATAATACCGGTCAAATGCATTACCGACAACTTCCTGAAGAACAATAGCCATTTTTTCATCCTCAACCCGGAAGTTTATTGCTTCGAAGTATGACCTGGCACTGTCTGAATAAATGGAGGCAAAGACCAGTTTGATGGCATCCATAACCTGGTTTAACCGTACCTCAAAATCTTCATGGTTATTGGGTAGGAGGTAGGTGGCAAATACTCCTGAAAAGGGCTGAGAGGTACTGTCTTCAAGAAGGCTGGAAGAACGGACAGCAATGGGTTTGGTGATCAGCTTCAGGATGGATCTCAGTTTATTTTCCAGGTTCTCAGACAAGCTCCCGGCAAGAAATCTCTCTTTTATCACAGAATAATCTTCACCGGAATAGACCAGCTCATAGAGATTGTATTTCTCCATGAAAAAATCAAATTCATCCGTGCCAATCAACATCGTCAGAGGGGTCCTGATGTTCAGAGCGGGTATAATATCGCTAAAGTTCAGATTGTATATCAGTGTATTGATGAACGCAAGGCCCCTGCCCTTTCCTCCCAGAGCTCCTGATCCCAGCCGGACAATATTTGTTTCATCCAGGATGGCGGTTTCTTCAAAATTTACAATCCTCCCAATACTCGTCTCATTCCTGTAGTTCCTGATAACATATTTCAAATAATTCCTGAATTCAAGTGGTGTCTTGAAATCCGATACTTTTACCGGATTGATCATTTTCGCAATTTTGATCTCACCGCGGGCCATCAGCCACATGGAAAAATGATTCCTCTTACCATGGTAGACCAGGGATTCTATAGGGATTGTATCAATCTGATTTTCAAACTCTTTCAGAGATCTTGCCTCTGCAATAGTACGCCCTGATGAATCTTTATAAATAAAGCTCCCGAAACCCAGGTGGTGTTTTATAAAACTTTCAATATCCTGTGTCAGTGTTTCGGAATTTTTATTTATGAAAAATGATTTTAGCTCAAATGCCTTGTGCATATTCCGCAAATCGGATGACTGGATAATTGTCGGAAGTCCTTTAAGGATGGAACGGACCTGTTTAACCAGTTTAAAGCCGGCCGTTTCATCCTTCACACCATCCATCTCAAAAATGACATCAGTAATCAGGCATAATAAGTCTTCTTTATACTTCAGAACAATACGGATGGCCTCTTCATAATTTGTTGCCAGCAGGATCTTCGGCCTGGCCCTCAGTCGAAGCACCTTGAAAAGGTCATCCGTACTGACATCGTCAATGATCCTGCGCGTTTGATCCAGCACCATTGAATACAGAAAGGGAAGGTATCGTGAATAATACTTCTCAGAATCTTCAACAAGCAATATCACCCTGACCATCCCGACCCTTGTATCATTGTCGACATTCACCTTATCTTCCAGGCTCTTAACCATCGCAAAAAAAATCTTGGAATCACCATTCCACACAAATACCCTGTCAATCACCTCACTGTATCCCGAAATCTCCTTAAACCTGGTAATTTCCTTGTCATTATTCAGCAGTACATAAATGGGCAGGTAGGGAAAGTCTTTTTTAACTGTCCTGGCTATCTGCACAGGTGTTTTAATGTCATAACCGATCATCAGGATGACAAGGTCAAAATGTTTGCTTTTCAGCTGTTCGGCGGCCTCTTCGTAAGATGTAACACCTGTTACCCTGGGGGCTGAGGTAAGGTTGAGCTGCTGGTATTCGCCCAGGATATAATCTGTAAACCTGCCTTCCTTTTCAAGGCTGAAGGCATCATACAGGGTGGCTACAAGAAGGATTTCCTTCACTTTGAATGGCATCAGATCGTGAAAGATATCTCTGTTTGCATTCTGTTTGTTGAGGAACTTCTGCAGCAGCTGCCGCGGTCTTATCAGGGATTCTTTAAATTCTTGTATCTCAGGCTGTGCCGGAGGTTGCTCAAGCGCCTGTTGGAGCACCTCCCTGGCCTCAATTCCATTTATATAATTCCTGATAATGACAGTCAGGTTATTCATCAGGTCCCTTTCTTCATTCAGAAATGGCCCCTCATCAAGATCCCTGAACTTCTGGAGATAATATACTTCAATTTCACCCGCTTTACCACTTATTGTTGTAAAGTCTTGTGACAGTTTCCACTGTGTCTCCCTGAAATTATGGGTTTTATACTCCTTCCCGTCAAATTTTATCCTTGCAGCAGTCATTTCCGGGTATTGCCATGCTTCAGGCAATATCTGAACCACCTGGTGAAGTGTTTCATCAGGATCTTTCCCTTCCTTGATGATCTGGGTTGTCCTGTTCAGGCAGGCAAGCTCTCTGAGCCGTTCTGTTTTCTTAACACCTATCTTTTCCGTCTCCCATGTATTGCCGCTTGTCTCCATACCATGGCCGTTTGTACAAAGTTAAGAAAAATTAGTATGAAGGTGTAAAGGTAGTTGCAGGTTGTCAGTTGTCAGTTGTTGGTTGTCAGTTGTCGGTTGTCGTTGTTGGTTGTTGGTTCACGGTTCTCGGTCCCGAAAAACTGCAACCGCCTAAGGCGGACGGCTAGTTTTTCGAGGATCCTCGAAATTTCAGTTATCCGCCTGAGGCGGATACGAAATTTGGGGATGGGAGTGAGTTAGAGTTATGGATTAGATAACTATTCTCAGGTTCCTGAATGTGTCCGGTTTCCAACCGGACCTGGAACCGAACAATGCATGGTAAGAAAATTCCGGTTTCCAACCGGACCTGGAACTGAAAAATGCATGGCAAGAAAAGACCGATTGTAAAATGAACACACAAACGCAATCATATCTCCTGTTATTTTACTGTTAAACACCCCTGACCATTTAATATTTTAAACATAATAAGTTATTTTAGCATGATGAAATGCCGGCCATGGTTCATGGTATCATTTCCGGAATAAAATAAACCACAAATTGATCATCTGATTATCTAAAGGATTCTTTCATTCATGCTCAAGATTTTATTATTGTCTGCCTTGCTGATATTGGTAGCCGTCGCGGCACTGGCCATCAGAATCATACTTAAACCAGGAGGGGAATTCCATGGCAGTTCATGCAGCTCATCGGATGAAAAACTGAGTGAAAAAGGGATTGAATGTTCCTGTGGTAAGGCGGAGGTATGCGAAAACAGATGATCAGTATGTCTCTTTCATAATTAATTTTCTGATACCGGGAGTATAAAACACTTCATATTGCCCTTCTTCATTTGTAAAAATCAGGTAAGCATCCAGGTCTTTTCGTTTTTCCAGCAGGGTTTTGCTTTTTTCAATGCCGAGCACCATAAAGGCGGTAGAATAGCCATCGGCAATCATACATTCATTCGCCAGTACTGTTGCGCTAAGCAGATTATGGCGGACAGGGTGACCGGTTGCCGGATTAATTGTATGGGAATATTTCACCCCATCCTTCACATAAAACCTCCTGTAATTTCCTGATGTTGCGAGTGATCTGTCAGGAAGCGTGATAATAGCCTGCATTTGAAGTCCCGGTATCTGCAGCCCTTCTATTGGTTTATCAATTCCTACAGTCCAGATCTGGCCACGGTAGTTGACACCCCTGGTTCTTACTTCGCCACCTATCTCAACCAGGTAATTCACGATACCCCTGGATTCTAGGTATCCGGAAATAACATCTACGGCATAGCCTTGTGCGATGGCATTTACATCAAGCATCACGCCTGGCTTATCTTTAATGATTTTCCCATTCTCAATGCGAATTTTATCCATACCAACAAACTGGAGCAGGCTGTCGATCATCAGGCTGTCGGGATCCATTTTCTCTGTAAACCCGAAGCCCCAGGCATTAACCACCGGGGCTACAGTGATGTCGAAGGCTCCGCCGGATGCCTCAAATATTTCTCTTGAAGCAATGAAACATTTTATAAAGTAGTCGCTTAATTCGACATCTTGCTCATCACGGTTGATCCTGGAGATGATGGAGAGCGGCTCATAGGTTGAAAGGGAAAGGTCAAATTGTCGCAATACGGAATCTATATCATGTTGATAATCCGTGCTATCATTACTCCGGTAGCTGATATGGTAAGTTGTCCCCTGTGTCTGTCCGTCAAGGTTGATATAAAGTCCGGGTGGATTCGATGGTACGCATGAGCAGATAAGAAGAGCTATCACACATACGGTGCTCCAGGCGACACAATTGGTTCTGATCATATTTAAAAGAAGGTTTAGCCTCCGAAATCGTCGAAATCAATCATTTCTTCCGGCACACCAAGATCATAGAGCATTTTCTGCACTGCTTCATTCATCATGGGAGGGCCACACATGTAATACTCGATATCTTCAGGGTCCTCAACTTTACTCAGATATTCATCATACACAACCTGGTGAATGAAACCTGTCAGGCCTGTCCATTTATCTTCCGGTAAAGGTTCCGAGAGTGCAATATAGAAACTGAAATTGGGAAATTCTTTTTCGAGCTGTCTGAATTCTTCCTCGTAAAAGATCTCTCTTAATGATCTGGCGCCATACCAGTAGGACACTTTGCGTTTGGTCTTTGCTGTTTGGAAAAGGTGAAATATATGTGACCTCATCGGGGCCATACCGGCCCCTCCTCCGATGTATAACATTTCACGATCGGTCTCTTTAATAAAGAATTCTCCATAGGGACCTGATATGGTTATCTTATCTCCCGGCTTCCTGGAGAAGATATAGGAAGAGCAGATCCCGGGAGAAACTTTCATAAAGGCACCTTTTGCTTTATCCCATGGTGGGGTGGCAATCCTGACATTGAGCATGACAATGTTACCTTCTGCCGGATGATTGGCCATGGAATAAGCCCTGAACGTCTCTTCGCTGTTTTTCATTTTCAGATCCCATAGCCTGTACCTGTCCCATTCATCCCTGTATTCTTCCTCCACATCTATATCTTTGGAATAGTCTACTTCCACCTTTGGCACATCGATCTGGATGTAGCCTCCCGATTTAAAGTCAAGTATTTCACCTGGAGGAAGTTTTACAACAAATTCCTTGATAAAGGTGGCAACGTTATGATTCGATATCACCTCACATTCCCATTTACGGATTCCCATCACCTCCTCCGGCACTTTGATGGTCATGTCATTCCGTACTTTAACCTGGCAGCCCAGTCTCCAGTAATTCTGCTGCTCTTTTCTAGTAAAGAATCCTGTTTCCGTTGGCAGAATTGATCCTCCTCCCTCTAAGATCTGACATTTGCACATGCCGCATGTGCCGCCCCCTCCACACGCCGATGGCAGAAATATTGACTGGTTCGACAGGGTTGTCAGGACAGTTGAACCAGGCTGTACCATCAGTTCTTTGTCATTGATCTTAAGCTTTACCTCTCCCTGGGGTGTCAGTTTAGCCCGTGCATATAACAGCATGATCACCAGTAATGTGATAACCAGTAAAAAAACAACGATGCTGGTCAATATAACTCCAAATTGTGATATGAGGGCAATCATATTCTTAAAGTTTAATACCCATAAAGCTCATAAATGCAATACCCATGAGCCCGGTAATGATAAAAGTAATTCCAAGGCCCCTCAGGGGAGCAGGAATGTTGGAATACCTGATTTTTTCCCTGATGGCTGCGATACCAACGATTGCCAGAAGCCATCCGACTCCTGAACCGAGTCCGAATACAGTTGCCTCAGCAAGGGATGCATATTCCCTTTCCTGCATAAATAATGATCCTCCCAGGATAGCACAGTTCACTGCTATAAGTGGCAGGAATATACCGAGAGAATTATAAAGTGCAGGAGAGAATTTTTCAATGACCATCTCAACGAGCTGGACCATGGATGCTATCACCGCGATGAACATGATAAAACTGAGAAAGCTGAGATCAACGTCTGCAAACGATGGGCCAAGCCAGCTCAGCGCTCCGGCTTTTAAAATGTATTTTTCCAGCAGGTAATCAATCGGGACTGTCATACCAAGCACAAAAATGACTGCCACTCCGAGGCCCAGCGATGTTTTGACTGTTTTTGATACAGCCAGATAGGAACACATGCCCAGGAAATAGGCAAAAATCATATTGTCTATAAAGATTGACTTGACAAAAATATTGACCAGGTTTTCCATGGGAGATCCGTTTTAGTTTGATTCAATAAGTTTTCTGTTTCTGTATCGCTGTATCCAGATTATGATCCCGACAACGATGAGTGCCATAGGAGGCAGGATCATCAACCCGTTATTTTCGTACCCGATATTGAAAAGGCCAATCTTTTCCATGACAGGATAACCCCAGATTGTTCCTGAACCGAGCAATTCACGAAAGAAAGCAACAATGATCAGGATGATGCCATACCCGGCTGCATTCCCTATACCATCAAGGAAAGCAGGCCAGGGCTTATTCCCGAGGGCAAATGCTTCAAGTCTGCCCATAACGATACAGTTGGTGATAATCAGGCCCACAAAAACGGATAATTGTTTGCTGACCTCATAGGCGAAAGCCTGCAGGATTTCATCAACCAGGATGACCATGGTGGCAATAACAGTCAACTGGACGATGATCCGGATTCTCGGCGGAATATGTTTCCTGAGAAACGAAATCACCACATTTGAAACTGCCAGAACAGCTATCACCGAGATAGCCATTACAACAGACGGTTTGAGTTTTACCGTAACAGCCAATGCTGAACATATTCCAAGTACCTGCACGGTAATCGGATTACTGTCATTCAGCGGTTCTTTGAGCAGTTTCAGGTTTTTGGCTGAAAATAAGGGTTCACGCTCATTCATTCTTGTTCAACTTTACATTTTGAAAATAATCCACATAATTATCCAGGCATTCCATCAGCATATTCTGCAGGGCTGTAGAGGTGATTGTACCACCTGAGATGGCACTTACACCATGCATATCATCCGGCCTTGCACCTCCTTTGATAACCTTTACAGATACGAAATTGGCGTTCTCGTCAAAGATTGTTTTATTGATAAACTGTTGCTGAAACCAGGACTGGTCGATTTCAGCACCCAATCCGGGTGTTTCTTTTGAATGGGCAAAAATTGCCCCGTAGATAGTATTAAAATCGTCATAGAAAGAAACATATCCCCAGATTGGTCCCCATAATCCCCTGCCTCTCAGCGGGATAACATATTTGTTCGTGCTATCCCCGGCAGTATACATAAAGATTGGCAGGTTACGATCTGCTTTGGGTTTGGTTAATTCTTCCTTCATATTAACCTGGAATGCATCAATGCCCTCCTGCATCTCTCCGGCGGCATTGATCACAAAACTTCCAGTGATAAATTTGTTATACTCATCTTCGACATATTCATCCTTCTTCTTTACCTCGCTGAGGTTTTTGGCTTCTCCGACGGATCTCAGAATATCCAGTTTTTTTTCAACCTCCACATTTTTTTCCTGTATAGGTCTCAGCTGTTCTGATACAAAGGACAGCAGGACAGCCACAATGGTAACCATGACGGTTGAAAAGATAAATATATAGGTATTACTGAAACTCTTCATGTTTGATCTTTTTTATTGATTTACAGCCGTTTTAGCCCTTCTCAGCCTTCTTTTGATGTTGCCTTCAATCACGTAATGATCGATCAGGGGTGCGAAAACGTTCATCAGTAATATAGCCAGCATAACACCTTCGGGGAAAGCAGGATTCAGGCAACGGATCATGATTGCCAGGAAACCTGCGAGAAAACCATAAATCCATTTTCCCCTTCCCGTTTGAGCGGCACTGACAGGATCGGTGGCCATATACACACCGCCAAAAGCAAAACCACCCAGCATCAGATGTTGCCATGCCGGTATTTCCATCAGGACATTTCCTCCAAAAGCATTAAGTATCAATCCCATTGCCAGTCCGCCTGCAAAGAAGGAAAAAATGATTTTCCAGCTACCTATGCCTGTATATATCAGGAATATAGCACCAAGGAGGATGGCCAGTGTAGATGTTTCCCCGATTGATCCGGGGATAGTTCCGATAAACATCTTCATTGGTGTTATCGGATGTCCCAGCCCATCCAGGAGAGGGCCCAGGTTTAATGCTGCCTGTCCAAGGGTCGTGGCACCTGAGAATCCATCAATGATACCTTTCCCTTCCATAAGCCCCGAGATCCAGACAAGGTCTCCAGACATATAGGTTGGGTAAGCGAAAAATAGAAAAGCCCTGGCTGTGAGTGCCGGGTTAAGAATGTTCATGCCTGTTCCACCAAAAACCTCCTTTCCAATAATCACGGCAAAGATTGTTGCGAGGGCAACCATCCATAAAGGAACGTCAGCGGGCATAACCAGGGGTATCAACATGCCTGTCACGAGAAACCCTTCATTCACTTCATGTCCGCGTATCTGGGCAAAAACAAATTCTGTGGCCAGTCCCGTCACATAGGAAACAACAATGATCGGGAATACCTTAAGGAATCCGAATGCAAAATTCTGCCAGATGGTTCTCTCAATACCTATTGCCATACTGTTCTGGAACCCTGTATTCCACATTCCGAATAAAAGGGGAGGTATGAGTGCCATAACAACAACGATCATGGCCCTTTTCATATCAATAGGGTCCCTGATATGTGCTCCGCTGGTGGTCACTTTGTCCGGAACAAACAAAAAAGTTTCAAAGGCTTCAAAAGTAGATTTGAAAGCATAAAACTTCCCACCTTTTTCAAAGTTTGGCTTGATCTTGTTAATATTCCTTCTTAATGACTTCATAAATATTTGTAATGAAACCGGGAAAGATGATTATAGATTATTCAACCTCACGGATCATCATCTCAATTCCTTTCCTTACAAGTGATTGAACTTCTATTTTCGAGGTACATACATATTCGCAGAGGGCAAAATCCTCTTCAGCGATTTCATATATGCCCAGGTTTTCCATCCTGTCAATGTCTTCAACAAGAATGGCCTTCAGCAGATGAACAGGATAGATGTCCATTGGTAATACCTTTTCATATTCACCTGACATGACGAATGCTCTCCGGCCACCATTTATATTGGTATGTGCCCTGTATTTTTTGCCAACCATCATCCATGACATAAAAGTTCTGCTGTTGCTGAACTTATTTAAACCAGGGGCAGCCCATCCAAGAAATTCAAATTTGTCACCTTCAGGAATGATGGTGACCTGGTTATCATAGAATCCGATATGGCCGATCTTGGTTATTTTGGAGCCGGACAGGACATTTCCACTGATATAACGATGATTACCCGGTGTGACATTATCTTTGATAAGTGGTTCGATGGAAGCACCACTGAGCAGTTTATAATAAAGGGGTTTCTTGACTTCAGATCCGGTAAGGGCAATCACTTTAGCAGCATCATAGACACCTTTCCGGAACAGTCTTCCGATCATAATAACTTCCTGCGGCTGGACATACCATACAACCTCTCCTTTATTCACAGGACGGAGATGATGGATCTGAATACCAGGATTACCTGCAGGATGTGGCCCGGTGAAGTAGTGAAATTCAACTTTTTTTGCCTTTGCAAAAACCTCATCAGCCGGGTACTGACCATTCAGGCTCAGATGAATCTTACCTTCTGTTAATTGCGATAATGCATCGATACCAATCTGGAAATCCTCTGTATTTCCTTTTACGATAAAATCCATATCGGGTGCCAGGGGGGCAGTATCAAAACCCGAGATAAAGATATCACGGGGCTGTCTTTCCGGGTTTGCCACTATGGCATATGGCCGCTGGCGGATCATCGGCCATAATCCGCTTTCCAACATTTTTTTTATGATGTCTTCCCTGATTAATTCTAACGGTTTTGCCGGTTTGTATTCAACATAACGAATCCCGGATTCCGCCTCGATGACAACTTCCAGGATCCTGCGGCGCTCTCCACGGTTCACAGATTTCACCTCCCCACTTACTGGAGAACTGAACCGGATATCCGGATAATACTTATTAAAAAAAAGAGTTGTTCCGGCCAGAACCTGGTCGCCAGGTTTGACGGTCAGCTTGGGGATGAGACCGGGGAAGTCAGGTGGTTTAACAGCATATGTCCGGGATTTCTCTGCACTGATATAGATTTTTTCAGCAGTACCCAACAGGCGAATATCAAGACCTCTTTTGATCTTAATAACTCTCGGCATGGAATAATTTTTGATTCATTTATACGTTGACAAAAATAGTTATTTTTACTTACTGTGCAACCCGGGAGAAAATCACCATTTCTGATAATGGGTGGTGTAAAACAGTTGACATTATAAGAAGCCAGGATCGTCCTGAACTCGTTTCAGGACTTTCTGTCACGCAAAGAAAATGGTTCATATGAAGATCCTGAAACAGGTTCAGGATGACCATACATTTAATCAACCTCAGGGTAGTAACACATCACATAATCTGTATGAATACTAAATTATACCTGAATCGTTGTATATTAATTTTTATTCTGGTAATGTTTATTCCATTAGCTGATCTTTCAGGACAATATCCGGGAACAGATGATGGTGTGATTTGGGATAAGGTATATAATGAATCTATCAAAACTGTTCAATTCCACCGTAAAGGATGGGAGTTAACCTATCCGGTCATTAGATTATCAGGTGAGGACCAGGTAT
>Ga0111176_1097_pt1 | contig 15097 bp, 6 predicted proteins | sample DeeMarSWOR324_28_FD_80229 | JGI IMG/M metagenome (GOLD analysis project Ga0111176, IMG submission 80229) | Bacteroides sp. SM23_62_1 | reverse complement strand
TGTTGGAATATATGGAGAATGAGTAGATTTGCCCGGCCAAAGCCGGGCAAATCTACTCTCAGTTTTTAGTACTTGCGACCCTGCGACAATTGCGACCCTGCGACAATTGCGACCCTGCGACAATTGCGACCTCTTCTTACTTATTCCACCACAATCTTACACCTGTAGAGATTATCACCTTTTAATTCAATAATGTAATATCCATTTTCAAGTCCATCACGTTCAAGGATATATCGTGAATCCTTTATGTTATCAACGATTATCACCACTTTCCCTGAAAGGTCTGTGATCTTAAGGGAGTATTCATTGTTGTCGGGATTTGAAAATTCGATAGTAACCCTATCAGTAAAGGGATTAGGATAAATTCTGATTTCGTGGTATGTTTTCTGATCCAATCCTGTTTCAACTACATCATTCACTCCAATGTTAAAGGTCTTTTCAAATGACATGTTGCCTTCACCGCTATCAGTCGTTTTAATCCTGATATGATAGAGGGCCTTGGTTTCGAAATCAAAAATTTCTGCGGTAAGCAGAGAATCGCCTGTAATGGAAAAGCTGCTGTTATCTTCACTTCCTGTGCCGGTAACAAGTGCATAGGTATGGGTATCACCCGCATCCGGATCTGTGGTGGTGAACCGGCCGACCAGTGAACCGATTGGTTCATCTTCATCAATACTTGCGTTATCTATTGAAATATCGGTGGGTGCCTGGTTCTCGATGAGATTGGCCACGGTAACAGTCATCTGTTCCTCAAAAGAAAGGTTACCTGCACCGCTATCCGTTGTTTTAACTCTTATGTTATAACTGCTTTTAGTTTCAAAATCAAAAATTTCTGCGGCTAACAGGGAATCACCGCTGATGGTGAAACTGCCATTATCATCACTGCCTGTTCCGGTAACAAGTGAATACGTATGTGTATCACCCGGATCCGGATCGGTGGTTGTAAACCTGCCGATCAATGATCCGGCCGGTGCATTTTCATTGATCGTATTATTATCCAGTGAGATATCTGTTGGTGATTGATTTTCTTCTGATGCTTTAAGCCTGCTTTGCCTGTTCGACTTGGAAGAGTTCAGGGTACCTGCTTTTAATTTTGTTGGAATACAGGGATCTCCGGGTTTTATTACTTCGATATAATAAGTCAGATCTTCATCCGGCGGATCGATATCCGTATAGGATGTCAGGTTTGCCGGCATGCTTGCGATTTTTTCCCAGCCCGTTGAAGCGGTATATCTCCATACATCATAGGTGTTTACATCAAAGCCTTCATAATGATCCCAGATCAGGTTGATATTATTATCAAGCCCGAGATTAATGGTCAGGTGCATGGTTTTATGGTAATCACTCAGTTGGGATTCCACCCCGCAAACATCTACCGCTGACAATCTATACCTCCATGACCGGATGGTAGGATCTGCCAGGGTATCGATAAAAACACTTAAACTATCGACCGGGCTAATACCAATTGGCTGGTATGCTCCTTTCAGGTTGGTTTCCCTGTAAATCACATAATAATCAACATCTGTGGTGTCTTGTTTTCCCCAGACCACCATGTTTTTACCTGTAAGCGTATCAACTGTGACAAGGCAGATTGGATTGACTTCCGGTGCCGCAATTTCAACATCTGCTGTATTTACCCCAATGCACCCTGCCTGGTCAGTCACCTCGACCTGGTATGTCCCTGGTGAAAGACCTGAGATATCTGCTGTCGTTTGTCCCCCGGGCGACCAGAGAAATGAATACAGGGGTGTCCCGCCTGAAATGCTTATATCAATAGCCCCATCAACAGGATTGGAGCAGCTTGCCCCGGTAACACTATTAATAGTTACTACCGGTCCCCCAACGTTGTTCACAATGACCGGTTTCACCTCCTGGCATCCCCTGGCATCTGTTACTGTAACTGAGTGGATACCGGCAGCAAGGCCTTCCTCTAACTGGTAAATCCCTCCGGATGACCACATATAGGCATAAGGTTGTGTGCCCCCGCTAACAACTGCCATCGCCTTGCCATCCGCACCCGCACAACTCGCATCTTCCACAACAACCGAGATGGTTATCCCGGGTGGCTGGGTGACCGCGAAGGTACCTGCTCCAAGACATCCATCCGCTGCCGTTACAAGCACGTCATATATACCTGCGGCAAGGTTGTCAATGTCCTGAGTGGTTGCCCCGTTTGACCATACAATGGCATATGGTTCAATACCTCCTGACACACTGATATCGATAGCACCGGTCCGGTTACCATAACATACATTATTGGTGACACTCTCAAGTGTAACCTGCGGACCGGAACCATCACTTTCAATATTGATGTACCCCTGGGCATAACAGTCATTATTATCGATAACATTTACATAATGTTTCCCTGTAGACAATGTTGAGTTTGTATCATTTGTTTCCCCGTTCGACCATACATAGGAATAGGGTTCCACTCCTCCTGTGGCTGTTACAACAGCAGTACCGTCGGGAATACCGCAGGTTGAAGGTTTTAATTGTGTAACCTCAACCTGTAAAGCTTCTTCAATTGTAAATTCCTCGGTGCTGGTACAACCATTTGCATCGGTCACCGCCAGGGTATAGATCCCCAGTGCAAGGCCGGTAATGGATGTGCCCGTTTCACCCGTCGACCAGAAATAATCATAGGGAGCTGTTCCCCCTGAAACCCCTGCAACGGCCTCCCCGTCATTCTCACCACAATAGGCACCCGAAGCAGTAATCTCAATTGCAGGTACATCGTTGACAGACACATTGACAGCTGTGTAATAAAGACAACCGGCAATCTGGTCGACAATAAAATTTACATTGTGGATTCCCGGAGTATCGAAAAAGTAGGTGATGGTGTCATTCATCTTTTTTGATGTATACCCTTCATCGGGCACATAATCGCCATCAAAATCCCAGCCGAACGTGGATCCCCTTGCAATATTCGTGGAAAGATCTATAAGGGTAGTTGAATCGCCATAGCAGGTAGGGGAAACAACAATATTCCATGCCGGGGTGCCACAGGTAAATTCTGCTGCACCCAGGTCCGGCTTTGCGGTCAGTGTCCGTGATACACTGTCGATATCGTATGGTACATCTGTTAACGGTGTGCCTGCCTCAAAGAAAGCAGCCTGTTCTGAGTGCAGGTCGGTCGCAGAGTAAAACAGCGGATCAACGGACAGGGAATTTGCATCCTTGCTGCTGGCAGTCCTGTAAGAAACCAGGTCGGTATAGTCAATAGCACCATATGAGATGAAATGACTGGCACTTTTTGAATAAAAATTATTATAATCAGAACTGGTAATATCCGTCCCATCATTAATATAAACTGCATATCCATTACCGGTATTGGCCAGAACATTGTTGATAACGTTTATTTCTTCATTGTTGTCCTGTATAAAAATTGCTTTTCCATTGGTACTTTCTGTACTTGTAATATTCAGACTATTATGATAAATATTCTGGCGTTTACTATTATTGACCCATATCCCATATGCAGTACCCGTAGCGCCAACCTGGATCATGTTATTTGAAACTAACCCTTCAAAAGGATTCGTTGCAACACAATTCTCCAGTTTAATTCCATATTCTCCGATACTATTGATAATGCTGTTGCCGATTATTTCCAGGTCCTTGTTACAATTAACCAGTTCAACAGCCTTGAAGCCGGTGTATTCTGTATTGGTAATTGTATTATCTATGATCCTTGGAGAAATATGATACCCTAATCTTATTCCATCCACCCCTGATCCTGTAAATGTATTACCAATAATCTGTGTATTGGTTGAGTAGTTATCTGCATCACCATAAAAATAGATACCCCTTCCACCCTTTGAGAATTCATTATTATTGATGACAATATTATCTTTTGCTCCCCCCGTCAATGAGATTATCGCATCAAACGTATTTGCAGAAGATAAGATATTGTTGATCACATTAATTTTCTCACTTTTTCCTGTAATAGCTATCGCCCGTCCATAACTTTCGCCTTCTGCAGTAACAGTCAGGTTTTTTAATGTGAGATAATCCACACCCTCTAGTTGGATTATATTCCTGTAATTTGTCTCATCAGTAGTATAGTAAATAACAACATTCTCCGGATTGCCGGATTCAGAGGTAAAGACAACCGTGTCACTGGGGCTGGTTCCCGGGATTTTCCCGACTTTACCGATAAATTCATTGTACTCTCCATTCCGGATCTCAAATGTGACAGGCCCCAGGATCCCCAAGACCTGTAGCTCGTCAAAGGCATCTTTGATGGTGGCATAATGGGGTGATGATCCGCCAATAGTGTAGGTTCCTGCTGCCAGGGGTGATATGGGAGTAAATTCATCCGCACCTATATCCGGGGGGGATGAACGGGTTTCACCGTCAATATCAGTTGTAATACCCAGCCCGGTAGCACCAAGCCCGTCAAGCCAGTAAGTATTGGTATGCAGGTTGGTTGCTGAAAAAAACCTGGGATTTACGGATACTGAATTTAGATCTTTGCCAGTGGCAGATTGTAGAGCCTGAAGATCTTCCACAATACCTTTCCAGGATGCCAGGTTTGCACCTGTGGCGAAGAAATTATTATAATCTGATGCAATCACCCAGTCATTCTCAACATTACAGGCATACCCTCCGCCGGAATTTGCAAAAATATTATTCCTCAAATCTATATTTGAACTGTACGGACCACCATAGGGATCATCCTGAAAATATGCGCCTGTCGAAGCAATTGCAGTAGTCGTACTGGTTATATTTACCGAGTTATGATAAATATTTACATGTTCACAACAAAATGTTTTGATCCCTTGGGCAGGGTCTTTATATCCCCCGATCCTGATAAAATTATTTGATACCAGGGCTTTCAATCCCGCATTTCCATAACAATACCTTAAATATATTCCTCCGTCGCTGCCATCGAGGATATTTATATTGTTATTCCTGATCTCAAGATCATTATAGCAAAGATACATATAAATTCCGAAGGGGCCAGTCGACAGATTAATGCTGTCAGAATATACCTTTGGGGCATTCTGGTATTGCAGATATATTGCGTGACTACCCTGGTCAATAAATATGTTGCCATAGATCTGTGTTCCGGAGGATAATGTGCCTGCATCGATACCCTCCATTCTGATACCCATATTTCCATTTAAGAAATAATTATTCCGGATTGTATTATTTTCAGCCTGGGAACTAAAGGATGCTATTATTTCAGCATTTCCGAAAGTTGTTAATGGATCCCATAACTGGCAATTTTCGATAATATTATGATGTGCATTTCCATTTATATTAATTACCCTTGCATAATAATCTCCGGTAGCCTGCAATCTCATTTTCCGGATTGTCACATAATCGGCTCCGTACAAAAATATTACCCAGTTATTAGAGCTGCTGGTATTTTGATAGGTGAGGGTTACTGTGGTGGAATCTAGTGATGCTGACTGGAAAGTTATCCTGTTTGCAGCGCTGGCCCCAGTGATCTGGTTTATCTGTATCTTCTCAGTGTATGTACCATCTGCAACATTAAACACAACCGGTCCGTTCACACCCTGGGACATCAGTGAATCCACGGCTGCCTGAAAGGATACAAAATTGGGGAAATCTCCGCCGACAGGATCGATCGTGTATGTTCCCGATAGCTGGGCCGTGCATGTTAATGGAATAAAGAACATGCAGACAATAAGATAAATGATATTAAAATTTGGATTGGAGAACTTTTGTAAAGATTTCATAAGGATTATTTTTTAACGGGTGAAGTCATGCATAAGTCTCTGAATTATGATAATTGAAAATGTCCTGGGCTTTCCAATCTGGAGCTTCAGTACCATAATGGATTATCACATAATTATTCAGGATTATAATTTGTGTTTCTGGTGATTCATGGACAAATAAATTTACTGTGAAAGAGCAGGCAGGGTGTCACAGGAATGTAAAAGTTCAGTAAAATTTGTGTCCCGGAATGATAATATAATGGTTCTCGGTTGTCGGTTCACAGTGGGTGTGGGTAGTGGGTTTGGGTGGGGAAGATGGTTCCCGGTTTTCGGTTCCTGGTTCTCGGAGAGTTTGGGAGAATGGTTCCCGGTTCCTGGTTCCCGGTTCCTGGTTCCCGGTTTTCAGTGAGTGTGTGCGGTGGATTAGGGTGGGTAATAATCGAAAACAGGAAACATAATGTGTCCGGTTGAAAACCGGACTTAAAAGGCATCCCTTTGCTCCTCATGGGAGCTGTGCCACAACTAATATTTCACGCAAAGATCGCAAAGAAAACACCAAGCTCTCAAAAATCAATTCGTTGTTAATCAGGCCTCTGCGATCTTGTGCAACGACTTTGCGAACTTTGCGAGAAGCCTTTTTATGAAGTTGTGACACAGCTCCCAACTTTAGGTCATTATCCTTTCAATACTCACATCCGTTACCCCTCAGTTCCTGATCCCTAAATGACCGGAAATTTTGATTAGTTTACTATGTTTTTCACAGGATTCTTTTTATTTTTAATAAAGAATTATGATACGGCGAAATTTATTCTACGATAATAATAATGAGGAATTTGCATGGTCATATATACAGAGCAAATCTGAAGAAAAATCTAATAATAAATTACCAGGCTGTTTCAATCGTACAACGCTTTGGAATTAAGTATGTAATTTTATTAGTCTGGATATTTTTCAATAGTCAATGATATATGAAAATAAAATTTAATTTTTTATCGATTCTGCTTATTATTCTTTTTCTGACAGTTCAAAAATCCGATGCCCAGGATGAACTACTGTTCAGGAGACATGTCATAAATTCAGGATGGAATGGTTTGCTCTATGGTATTGCTTTTGATGTAATTGCTGAAGTAGATGGAGCTGCTATTGCAGGCATTCCTGTAATCACTGCCGGAACTTCGATATTAGTACCTATATTAAGAAATCCGGACAGAAGTATCGATTACGATGCATTGGTTTTAAGTATACATGGTAAAACTCTAGGATGGGCACATGGAGTGGCACTGGCAACATTGATTGGTGGTGAGGAAGCGTTTGATTCATATAACAGTAATAATTATAAGTTTACTATTGGGGCAGGAGCAGCAACAAGCATCGGCATGGGAATTCTTGGCAGTTCCCTGGGGAAGAATAATGATTGGACAGAAGGTCAGGTGGAACTTTACAGGCTGTATGGATGGCTGATGCCATTTGCAGGTTTATCTCTTATGGCTTCCTTCTCTGAGGAGCCAAGATTATACGGTGCTTCAGTCCTGGTATTTGGAGCAGGTGGGTACCTGATAGGCGACAGGATAAACAACTGGTATGATTACACGAGAGGTGAAGTGAGAGCAACACAGGTTCTTACTTTATTAAATCTGGGATTGGGATTTGGAATCCTTGCGGAGACCGAAATGGAGGAAGTGCACAATCCGTACTGGATGATTCCTGCAGGAATAGCCATTGCGGGCACCATGGTTGGTCATAAGTGGTTGCAAAATACAAACCTGACACCGCAACAGGGGATGTTAACTGCATATGCTGCCTGCGGTGGAGTTGTTTTAGGATTGGGAATAGCATTACTTATCGAATCTGATGTGCCAACACCGTATTATTTAATACCATATGCCACAGGCCTCGGGGCTTATGGGTATACTGTTGAACGATTAAGAAGGAAAAATAACTCTCAGGATTTTCTAAATAATATAAAAGGGAAGAATAATTTTAATCTCACCTTAATGCCGCAAAACCTTTTTTTGAATAATCGGATTAACGATAAGGGTTATATGGTTGAAGGCAGCCCGGTTGGGCTCCAACCGCTTTTTACAGCCACAGTAAGATTTTAATATAATTCACCCGTTGACTGGCAGTTACCATGTGAGTTTATTCATTCAGAGAATTAAACCTGTACCCTACACCTCTGACGCTTATAATATGTTTCGGTTTGGAGGGATTTTCTTCGAGCTTTTTCCGCATGTCAAGAATAAAATTATCTACTGTTCGTGTATCCGGCACCACATCATATCCCCATACTTCATCCAGTAGCTCCTCACGCCTGACAACTTCTCCTTCGTGTTCGATAAAGTATCTCATGATTGCAAATTCCTTACTGCTCAGCTTAATCTCCTTATCATCCAAGTATGCCCGGAATCTCCTGAAATCCAATGTTACTTTTCCAAAAGAATATTTATCCAGGCTCTCCTGGTCCGGTTCCGACCTGCGTAAGACAGCCCTGATCCTGGCAAGCAATTCAGGAATACTGAAAGGTTTTGTTAAATAATCATCTGCACCGATATCCAATCCCGCAATTTTATCCATTTCAGATCCTTTGGCAGTGATCATGATAACCGGCAATTCAGGTTTCTCTTTTTTTACCAACCGGCAAATCTCATATCCGTTTACTCCCGGTAACATAAGGTCCAGTAACAACAGATCTATTTTTTGTTCCAGAGCTATTTGCAGGCCATTCCTGCCATCGGAAGCAGTATGCACCTGGTAGCCTTCGAAGGTCAGGTTATCTTTTAATCCACGCAGGATACTTACATCATCTTCAATAATCAGAATTACTTTTTCCATACTTGCTTACAGTATTAGGATGAGATTAGAAATATTAGGCTATGTGCTAAAAAGAGCGATGATAATTTAATTCCATCTGATAAAATCTGTCCCGAGCGTACAACGATGTAAATAAATTTCATATTTTTTATAGTGATTTATTCAATAGTATTGCGCTCCAGGAGAATAGTAAATTTACTCCCCTGATTCACTTTGCTCTCCACCAATAATTCACCATGATGGGCTTCAATTATTTCTTTCACAACCGTAAGTCCAAGTCCTGTACCGCTGACACCATCTCTAATGGTTTCATTAACCCTGTAAAATTTCTCAAATATCAAATCCAGCTGGTCCGCGGGTATCCCGATCCCCTTATCTTCAAACTCTATACTGATCTTATCCTTTTCCGATACTAATCTGACATATATCTCATTGTTATCACCGGAATATTTAATGGCATTGTCCAAAAGATTTATAACCACCTGCTTCATGGCGTCACGGTCTGCTGTTATAACAACATTCTCTTCCAGCTCTGTCTGAACGGTGAATTTTTTCTCATCCAACCAGTAATTGAGATCCTTTAAAGCGGAAGTGATCAGATCTGTTAGATTTACCTTTTCCTTCCTGTATTCAATCTGCCCGCTTTCCTTTCTTGAAAAATCAAGGATATTATTAATGATCCGTTTCAATCTTTCTGTTTCATTTAAAATTATCTGGAGATATTCTTTCTTGCCGGATTCCGTATTTAAGCGATCCAGGAGTACTGATTCAGCAAACAGGTGGATGGAGGTAAGAGGTGTTTTTAATTCATGTGTTACATTGGAAACGAATTCTGATCTCAAATGAGCAAGGCGTTTTTCTCTCAGGATATCCCTCAGAATTAAGAGTATACCCAGAAGCATTGCTCCCAGAAGCAGTATCAATGCAATCCCGTATGCCCAGCTTCTTTTTTTTACATAAATATCAACCAGATTTTCATCCTTCAGCTCGATCCTGATCATAAATGCGGGGAATAGGGGAGAAAATTGAGCAGAAGTTATTAATTCATTTGTATTCTTAGAACCGTTCTCTTCCCTTTTAACAAGAATGATATCATATTCGAATTCAGTATACTCACAGTAATTTATTTCCATTATATGGGACATGACCTGATCGAGCCCAACGCAAAATCCAAATATGTATTCCTCATCAGGTTCTATTAAGATTATTTTACCAGGTTCGCCGGGAATCTCATTCATGACATTAAACCTTCCCAGGATAAGTGGATATTCCCGGATTATTCCCCGGTTGATCGAAGTTTTAAGAATCTGGTTATAGTTGTTTATGAATTTAAGCCTACCGTTTATTTTTTGAATGTATTCATCTGACTGGGGAAACTGATTATCATCTGAAATCCGGGTATTGTTTTTCCACTCGGCGATTTGGGTCATTATTTCTGATGTGCTGTTATTTAAAGGAATTGTACCATTTGTTAATCCTGAGAGGAACGATTCGAATTCGGTAAGGATCCTCGAGGTATATATAGAATCATTTGACTTCAGGAAATTCAGGATCGCGTAATAAACATATGGGAAGCCGTTACCATCCAAAACGGAAGAGTACTTTGAGGTAATTTGAGTATAGTAGTCATATGCTCTGCCTGTATTTCCAATTTTAAGCTGAATACGGGCCAGCGCATTCAGTGATTTTGCGGAATCAGGTTTTCCTGTAGCATGCCTCAGTGATGCTCTGTAATAGAATGCCGCTTTAGAATAATCCCAATCCTGGAACTCATTCTTTTCGGCATCCTGGAAATCCTGGCGGTATGCTGCTGATGACACCTTTCCGGCAACTTCTCCAGGATCTTCCAGATACCATGGCCATATAAAAGCGCCTGATCTGTTTATAATAAACGGATTCTCAACGCAATCAACTGTATCAGAATACTTTACTGCAGACCAATCGACATCATTTTCTTTTATAAGGATAGCCGTGAAATTATTGGTAATATCCTCCAGCTTTTGCTGAAATTTTAATGCAACCTGCCCGATTATTGAAAGCTGCTCTTCCGCCACTTTCTTTTCAGTCAGTTGCCTGAAGTTAGAAATGCTTATAATACTTAACCAGGTAAGAATCCCTCCTGATATAACCATTGTCAGGATGAAGACAATAATCAGTCTTGAGCCCGGTTTAAAGATCTTTTTCACTTAAATACCTGGTTACCCGAATCAAAAATAAGAATAATTATAACCTCACAGGAAATGGAACTGCCACAGAACACCGTGGCAGTTAATATATTCTTTATAATATTATAAGTGGCTTTCAAGTTGGATGCATGTTCCTATTTCTTAAAAAGATTTTCCACTTTCCAGACCTCCATGCCCTGACCCAGGATGATGTCGAGCACTACCTGTTGACCGTCGGGATGGATCTCGATGTTCCTTACCTCTCCCTGTGGAAACAAATCTTCAAGTGCCAGTACCCGTTCCGGATCTCCTCCGGTTACCGGGACACGCATGATTTCATGGGATTCTTTTTCCGAGTATGCCCCATATTCATAAAGCACATATTTATTATCCGGTGTAAAGGATATTACATAGGGTGTGACTTTTTCCTCGTAACCTACAAGCCTTCTTTTTTCTCCACCTGCTGTCGGTATAATATACACTGCATTTCTGTTATTAAAGAAATATCCAAAAGCTATCTGAGAACCATCAGGTGATAGGGTGTAATGGAGGATTTCATCTTCATCAGTATAAATCTTTTGTTCCTTTTTGGTTGCAATATTCCTTCTGATAAATGTTTTCCTGTCGTTTGATAAATAGATGATTTCCTGTCCATTATTGAGATATTTGGGAAAGATACCTATCTGCGTATTTGCAAGCAATGGCTCCAGGTCTTTAACAAAGACTGATGTTCTCTCACCAGTATTAATATCTACCAGGAAGAAGCCCTGGAGTTTATCCTTACCTGTTCTGCCATGAATCAGCAGAGATTTCCCATCGGGTGACCATTGTGGCTGTAACCAGTAATTTCCACCCGATCCATAAAGATCTGTTACCAGATCGTGACTGTTCCCGGTTTCTGAGTCATAAATGACGAATCCGTATTGATAGCCCAGGCTATTATTCTGACGTCCAGTCCACTCACAATAGGCAATATACCTGCCATCGGGGGACCAGACCGGTTTATTATTTCTTTCCACACTTGTGCTGGAAATTTTTTGAGGTTCAGAAAGGATCTCTCCGGACATAAAATCCAGTTTAGTAATAAACACATCCTCCCTGGCGCTCAGGTTTGAGTAATAGACGGATTCGTCATTGGTAACTCCCATGAGATAGGTTCTCTCCCCGAGATTAGTTTTGACTATTTCGGCTTCTCCTGCCGGAACTCCGTTATTCAGCTGTATGGACCATATATCTTTCGTACCCAGACGGTCACTTATGAATATTATCCCGCTTCCATCCGGAGTCCAGAGAGGATTGATATCATTGGCCGGATCTGTAACAATCCGACCTTTCCGGGTGCCATTTAATTCGAGTAGAAAAATGTCATTATTTTCAGAACCACTTTCCTGTTGATGGGCATATGTAATGTATTGATTACCAGGCGAAAAGCTGCCACAACAACCGGATTGGATTCCTTTATGAGAGTCCAATACGCGAATTGAACCATCGGCAACTGTCACCAGAACAACCTGGTCAACAATATCCATCGGGCTGGTTTCTTTACCGGAGTTATTGAATGCTAAAATATATTTACCATCAGAGGACCAGTCGACCGGCCAGGGAGTGTTGTTCCCTAAGCCATTACAGATTATCCGGTCTTCAGAACCGTCGGCATTGATAATATGAAGCTCGGTTGTATCTCCGTTAAACCAGAAATATGCTATGTGTTTGCTGTCCGGTGCCCACACAGACATATCAGGATACTGCATCGGGGGTTTCCATGTTCCCTTGTCGGTGATATTCCATGCTTCCCCGGTTTTCAGATCCTTCACGGCCAGTTCGATAGCTACCCAGTCAATATAGGTTATATAACGGCCATCCGGTGATACTTTATAAACATCCTCGGCCGGAGACCAGACCTGCCGTATAATCAGTTCGTCAGATTCGGGAACTTTTTCCCCAGCCTCAAGGGAGGAAAGTTTTTCCCTTCCTATGGCAACAATAGCCTCCTGATCTGCGAAATCCGTGATCAGCTTCCGGTATATTCTTTTTGCATTTTCCTGTCCCAGTTTTTCATAACAGATTCCGATATGAAGCAGGGCTTTTGCCCTGAGGGATCTGTCAGCTGAAGTATTTTCAACTACCTGGTTGTAGATGTCGATAGCCTCCTGCAGTGATCCTTCACCTTCCTCTTTTACCAGGCCTTTCTGATATAGTTTTTCAGCATCCTGGGAAAAGGAAGGAGTATGATAGCTGATCAACAGTATTACGAACAGAGCTATCAGTTTGGAAAGTGATGATGGTTTCATTTTCAGTTCCTCCAAAAATAGTTGATGAATTGTCAGACAAATTTACCCTGTAAGAGGAGGAAGGCTGTCATTTAATTGTAAAAGATACGTAAAATTTATGTCCTGACATGAAAACAAAATGGTTGTAAGGACTCACCCCCCTTTTGATTCCCCCCCTCTCTCGTGAGAGAGGGGGGCCAGGGGGGAGAGTCCGGGGATTATTTATTTCAAAGCAACCTCTATCAGATTTATTACCCTCACAATTGTAAAGGATTTCAAAAATTCTTCCTAACTTGTTATATCCGTTCATTAATATCTTTCTCATATCAGGGAGTTAATTTTACACGCTGTCGTATTCTCACTTGTCATGACAGGATAAAAACAATCATTTTTCTGAATCTGACAATGGAACTGATAGATTTTGACAGGTTAAACAATGCATACAATAACAGGGGATTTTATGCCCTTCAACTGGAAGTCGGGGATCAATGCCACCAGGGTTGTATATACTGTTATATGAATGCCCTGAATACGCAGGTCAACACATTAACTGATGAACAGATACATGATATTCTTCTTGATGCAAAAAAACTTGGGTTAACAGCTATTGAATGGCTGGGTGGTGAACCGCTGTTGCGACAATCGATATTTGAACACATGCGGTTTGCCTTGGACTTGGGATTCAGGAATAATATATGGACTGGTGGCCTGCCATTGGAAGATAATCAGATTCTCAGGGATACCGCAAAATATTGTGCTAACGGCCTGATTTCTTTTCATGTCTCGACGGTGGATCCTGATTTGTATGAATTATTACATCCCGGGCACTCCTCCCGGGAGATGACAACCATCCTCAACAGTATCAGAAACCTCCTTGACGGGGGATATCCACCGGGTCAGCTGCTCAACTCGGTAACATTTACCGGTTTGCAGAGTGTGGAGGATATGATCCGGACAATTGATTATTTTGAACATGAGTATGGTATCAGAACTTCAATGAATGTTTATCATACTTATTTACGCCCCGGACAGACGGATATCACCCTGGAAAGATTTATACCTTCTGATGAAGAGGTAAAAAAAATATATATAAGGTATAATGAGCAGTGGGGTACGGTCGCATACCCGATGAATTGTGTCAATAAACAATATTGCTCTGCTACACTGGCTGTGCTGTGTGATGGTACTGTTACACCCTGTGCCACGATAAGGGAAGAGGATGCGCCCAGCATACATCATGGCAGGACTTTATACGACATAGCCAATGAGCATCGTGACCATCTTATTTTCAGCAAGTTCAGAAATCCAAAATACCTGCCCCATGACTGCAAGTCCTGTGAATTGACAGATATTTGTTTCGGATGCCGTTCCAGGTCATTTGCAGCAGGAAAGGGTTTATACGGAAAAGATCCGCGGTGTTTCAGGTGAGAAATAATAGTTCTGCCGATTGTCAATCGGCAGTTGCCATAATGCCGGGTAAGAAAGTCAAATCCGGTTGCTAACCGGGGTAAATGGTTCTTGGTTAAAAAACCATCGTCATCAACCCGTTTGCCGGCGATGTGAATTTGATGACTTTTCTTTCGATCCATATCTGGGCCATCTGCTCAACATCTTTCAGGTTGAGGATGACCACGGCAATTTTTCCGTCGGGATTGATAAATGCCGTTGCAATCAAGTTATCGCTGTTGGAGGTACAGGGGAGCCTTTTGGCCCCGTGTTTGATGAACCTGGAAAAATGTCCGAATATATAGTGAGGAGGATTATAGGTTACCGTACCCTTAGAAAGGTCTGCATTCACGATATTTGTTCCATAGAGCCCTCCTGCATGCCGGGGGCCATTTGTTTCATCGAGTATCAGGTTCCAGAATATCCATCCGTTGGACCAGTTGTTCAGATCCATAATGATGTTTCTTGCAAGGTTGGTTGCAGAGCGCCATGATCCGCCCATACCGGCTTCGGAATACAATATTTTTTTATCGGGGAATGCATCGTGTACCATACGTACATTGTCGAAATGGTCACCCACATACCAGTGAAAGGCAGTACCCCAGATATATTTCGATGCTTCCGGGTCTTCATAAGCCACCTCGGCACGCTGGTACATGATCCCTCGGTTATGGTCCCAGATCATGAGGTTTATATCGCCCAATCCATTTTTATGCAGGGT
>Ga0111176_1096_pt1 | contig 15421 bp, 12 predicted proteins | sample DeeMarSWOR324_28_FD_80229 | JGI IMG/M metagenome (GOLD analysis project Ga0111176, IMG submission 80229) | Bacteroides sp. SM23_62_1 | reverse complement strand
AAGGTTAAAATACTCCTTCACATATTGATGTGTATAGAGTAAATGCCTTGCAATACTTTCACCTGCAGCCATATTTTTATCACTTTCGACCCACTGACTGGCAGCAACCTCCCACCTGCCCTCCTGAATCCTTTTCCTTATCTCCTGAAAAAGCTCAGGATTATCTTTCCTTATGATTTCGTAAACACTTGCCTGGCTCTGTGTAAAATGAAATTCAGGAAATTCATCCATTAGTTTCAGCACAGTAATAAAGGTTTCATTCGTAACATTGACTGTTTCTTCCCATGGCCAGAGCCAGTTCATATCGATGTGGGCATGTCCGATGCAATGAACGGTATATGTCTTTGAAACCTTGCTTAAGGGTTGTAGAATGCTTTCCACATCAGTAACCAGATCGAGTAAATCCGATGAATTTTTAGGGGCAACGGTTTCATAGACAATGCTTTTCGCCTTGATCAGGTATGTTCTGCCCTGTCCGTAATGACGAATATGCTCATTCAGATAATCCACTTTCTTTTGAAATTCCGGAAACAGGTCCTGATCTGATTGCACATCTTCCCCGGTAAAATAGTTTTTATACATACCGATTTTAGATAATTCTGTTTCTGCCCTGGATACAGCTTCGGACAAATTCTGAAAATCTGCTTCTGCTACAAAATCATTCACAGCTTTTTGTGCTTCTGAAATAAGATCATCCCACTTCTCTTTGTGCCCTGGGAAGAATTCACCCAGCCGTCCGGCAAAATCTATTTCAGATAGGATTCTATCGAGAGGATGAATCAAAGGAATAGTATCCTGGGTTATAAAATGTTCTGGTTCCGGCTTTTTACAACGATTACTGATAAAAACCAGAAAGGATAATGACAATAACAGGCATCCGGAACAAAAGAGATAACGAGCGGTGTTTTTCATTTTTTTATTTAAAGGTACTTATAATTAATGATATACTTACCGGGTGAATTGGAGTCACCCGGTGAGTGATTCAGATATAGACTTACTTTTCAGATGACTGGAAGTTGAATGGTGAGTGTTTAGGATTAGAGGAGAATGATATACCCAATCCCTTTACCTTCCTATTTTAAAAATATATTCAAAGGTTGATCCTGAAGACTCGGCGGGCATACTGCTTACCTTCACTTTCGGACCACGAGTGTTCTGATAGGTATCCTGGAGGATGGCCTCAAGGGAATTGCCTGATCCTCTTGTACCAACTCCCCTGGAATTGATGATTGGTGACAGGTTGATTGGATCTTTGGATGCAAACACCTTAAAAACTTCTGTACCATATGGTTCGAAGAATCCGTCAAGCAAGACGTCCGGAATAATATAATTCTGACCCTTTTTAATCTGATATTCTTTACCGTCTTTACCAGGTGCAGGAACAACAGGATTGATATATCCGTCAGGCTGAATATCAATGATGTTGAAATAGGCACTCCTGTTGCCGGTATTGATTACTTCAATCAGGAACTGGTCCTTCTCTGTAAAGGTTGGCACGGGATCATCTTTGAGATACTCTGAAAAATCCAGTGTATCAATAATTTGTAGTCTTCCCCCTTCATATTTAGCTTTGACGGGGATAAACCGAATCTCCACCCTGTAGTTCTCGTCCTCGAGCTTAAGCTCCTTTATAAACTTTGCCTGTGCATATCTTTTAACTGCATTCACGCACTGGTCTATAGTTCCCTCAGCGGAAGGAATGATCTTCTCAAAAACAAGATCTTCAGCAGCTGTTTTAATCACAATCGCTTTACCGGACTCATCAATGATAAGGTCAGGATAATCTTCGGTATTTTTTATGAGGCTCAGCCCTGTAAGTTCCTCATGTATGCTCTGCTCCAGGTTTTTATCCTTAAATGGATTGATCCTCACTCCTATTTTACGGTTTTCAAAATTTTGCTCTTTAAGAAACAGCCAGTAGTCAAGAATATTACTAATCCCATGAGAATTATCGAATTGTACAATCGAAACATAACCCTCCGCACGTGAGATAGCACCTTGCATGATTGGTTCAATGCCTGTTGCACTGGCCGTTCCACTGGGATACAATCCAAGAATATCACCTGCCACAAGATTCATAATCGTACCCCCGTTGATTCTTATCTCTGTTGCATTCAAAACCCTGTCGATGGTAAAATACTCTTCCTGTTCAATAAGGGCACCATTAAATATTTCAAAATCAAGATCACCTTCCAGCATGGGAGTTTGCCGTGGTGCAACTGTTGACATGCTGGAGTGAATCTTATTGAACAGTGAACGGTAAGTCATACCCTCCTCCATTTCAGCAAATACCTTTGCGATTGAATATGATAATGAGCCGACACCATTCCCCTGGTCATCAAGTGTTTCATAATTCAACTCATTAAAGCTTGCACCTGCGAATAATATCATCGGGGCCATTGTATTACCGGCACCTCTTGTCCGGACAGGTGTTTCACTCATGCCAAAACCTTTTTCAGTTTCCTCTATATTCCCCTGGGTAGTAACTGACGCTAACTCAGGTATAATCAAGGGATCAACACCTCCTCGTACTTTTACTGCCGGGGTTTCCCCCCTCGTTCCGGTTCCTGAATGACAGGAATCCATGAATACAAGGACCTGCCCCTCATTTCCGATTTTTAGCCTGAGCGATGCAATCAAATCTCCAAATTCATCATCCCGAAGATGACGATTGCCTGTATACCCTTCCATATAATATGCCGGAGCATCCCAGCAAACGATTGTTTCATCAAGTCTGTCGATCTCATCACCATTATTATCTGATATTTGCTGTCCATGACCTGAATAATGGATCACAACTATATCTCCCTTCCCTGATTCCCTTATGAGGGTGTTCATGGCATTTACCACTCCTTCTTTTGTTGCCTGCCGGTCTGTTATGATGGTAATATTTTCTTCTTCAAATCCCTGACCCTCAAGGGCACGTTCGATAAGTGGTATATCATTTTTTGAATTGATTGTACTCCACCCAAGTGAGTCGGGATAATCCCCGATAGCAATAATCAGGGCCCGTTTGACAGGTTCAGCATATACTTGAACTAACCCAATATATAGAAAAAAAAGGATCGAAAAGAAGAAAGATAATTTTGACATCTATCCAGATATTTAGATTAATTATGGATACTTATATTCCCCAAGTTTGTTTTGCAGGTCACAGAGAGACACAGAGATAATTCTCTGTGTAACACGGATATTCTCTGTGGTCCTCAGTGACCTGGTTTATAAACTCAATAATAAAGCGCCGTTTTAATAATATAATCATCACCTGAAAAGTTCTGCCTGAACATCAGGAGTTCTTCACCCTCTGAATCCGGATCAAAAGCATACATATCAATCATACCGCCCAGAGCCGATAGTTTCATTGCTGTTCCAAAATCTTTCAAATCCTGTATGATCCACATATTTTGAAGTGCATCACCGGACACACCAGCTGCTATAACATAATATGGCTTATCCAGCATCTCATCATCTGTCTCATAAAAGTCATATCCGTCAAAAATGTAAAAGTTATCATTGCTAAAGGGATTCACTGAAAGCATGATATCATTATAATTTACCTCGATATCCGGATTCTGATCAAGCACGAACCTTGCGATACTTTCCAGCTCGGTGGATGTTAAAAGCTTCGAAGAGACGGACACTTGTGATGTGGTACCATTGTCATCAAATGTTATACTCACCGGGCTACCCGGTCTTATATTTTCCATTTCACCCAGGACCTCTTCAACATTTCTGACCTCGACACCATTAACATGTGATATGCCGGATCCTATGTGGGGTGTCAGGGCACTGTAAGATGGTGCATCAGGCAATACGCCTGTCAGTACAGGCATTCCTTCACCACCTATTAAATACCAGTTCCCGAACCAATCTATATCATATTCGAAGCTTTGCCCGATTTCCATTCCGAAATATGCACGCATCACCCTCCCATCATTTTCAATGATATCATTCACCAGGCGCTCACTCAGTTTGGCTTCCAGTGCAAAATTTATCTGCGATTGCCAGATAACACTGCCATCTGGTGTCGGAGCAAAAGCGATCTGCGAATTAATTCCTGCAACATCACCTTTAACATCCACAAGCGGTCCACCACTGTTTCCCCAGATTACAGTTGCCGTTGTCTGCAGGAATCCAAATTTACCTGTATAACTTTCGCGAACCCTGTTCTTTGCACTGATAATACCATCCGATACCGAATAGGGATATTCACCCAGCGGATTGCCGATGGCATAGACTGTTTCTCCAAGCCGTGGTTCATCTGCTTTGAACTTTATCGTTGTTATCTCTGGTCCGGGAGTATCAACAAATTCAAGGACAGCAATATCATAAAAAGAATCACCGCCGAGCACCCTGACTTCATACCTTGTCCGGTTGATACTGTAAATATATATGCTCCCTTCCTCATCAAGAGCATTTTCAATCACATGTGCATTGGTAACCACATACTTTTTACCATTCTTCATGATCACAAACCCGGAACCGGATGTGACCACACCGGCCATGTCAAGAGCTTTTTCATAGGCTACTTCAGCAACGCCCGTACCCCTGAAACCAAGTGTCTGTTTTGCAAAATCGGTTTTATGAACGCCAACGGTTATTACAGAGCTCAGCACATTTTCAAGCATGTCGGAGGCGGACTGGCTGTAGCTGGATAGAAAAGAAAAAACAAATAATGTGATGAGGATAACACACCTTAAAGACTGAAATGTTGTTTTCATACTTATTGAATTTAAGTTAGTGGAGCAGACATTTATTGATTTGAATAAATGTAAAAAATATGGAAATAATAAAAAAGAACATTATTATGGATATGTGTATAACTTATGTAAAGAGAATATTTTTTTTGACAGGAAAGAAGGATCACAAAAGCTCACTGAAGATAATAAAGTTTCAAAGAGATTTTTCTCAGTGGTTCTAATTTTTCTCTGCAGTTCTCTGTGACCTGATAACAATACAACTAGGATTCAAGTTTTCGGACTTTTTGATACCCTGTTCCAGCATCAATCATTTTTGCATAATGAACCTTTTCACCTGTTGCCAGAGATTCATATGCATACCCGGTTTCAGTCATAATGATCCTGCACTCACCCAGGTCATAGCGAAGCGACATCACCATATCACCTTCTTTCAGGGGCTGGCCCTCAAAGTCATAAAACTTCAACCGGCTCTTTCTCTGTTTACGTTTAAATAGTGGGGACATGTTGAAGAGTTTAAAACAAATTTAGAAAATATTATGAGAGTTCCTATTTCAATATCCAATAATGCTGCAGGCTTTTCATACGGAAATTCTCAAATCTTAATATTGTCAAAGGATGGCATCAGATACAGGGTGGATTGGGTACTAAAAATATAACCCCATACATCATAATTCCATAAACAGGCTTTCCAGGATATCTGTCGCTTCTTTTTCATGCTCCAGGAACGAATCAAGCAGTTTTAACTGATTTCTCGCCCTTACCAGGTTATGATCCGGGTAATCTGTTTTATAATAAACATCACCGGCCAGAAAATCAGTTAAAAACCTGATTGCCTGCATATAGATTATGAGTTTCCCACCCAGGATAAGATTGTTTTTTTCTGCCTGGGAAAGAATACCTTCAGTTTCCTCAAGAAAGCCTTCAGCAAGTGCATTGAATATTTCCGGCCTGAAAAGGACCTTGCTAAGATCCCTTTCATCTTCCGCTGAAAGACTGGTGAAAGTCCTTACCATGTCACCAAAATCAGACAGGATTGTTCCGGGCATCACCGTATCCAGATCGATCACACACAATCCTTTGCCTGTATCTGCATCAAATAATACATTATTGATTTTTGTATCATTATGAGTTACCCTGACAGGCAGGATTTGATGGACAGCTAAATATTCCGATGCAATCCCTCTCATCTCACCCACTTTACTGATCTCATCCCCTGCATGTCTTCTCCTGGATAAATCGTCAGAATTGGCAGCATCCTGCAAATCATTCAGCCTTTTCTGGATATTATGAAAATCCGGAATGGTTATATGCAAATCACAGGGTTCAAATCCGGATAAGGCAACGAGGAAGTTACCAAATGCTTTTGCCCCCTCCATTGCCTGTTGCGGGGTATCAACCTTATCAAGGGTTATGCTGTTATCAATGAATTGAAAACATCTATAGTATTGATCATGTTCATCCCGGTACCAGTAATTATTATCGAATGCAGGAACCATGGATAAATAGGACATCCCCCTTTTACCTGTTTTAGTTCTCTCACCCAGATAAGCGGTAATCATTTTCGTATTTGCAAGTACTTTTTCCGGTTCCCTGAATACTCTGGCATTGAATCTCTGAAGGATATACTTATTAAAATTCCGGCCTGATTGTGTTGTCAGCAGGAATGTGGTATGGATATGTCCAGATCCGTATGGAGTAAAGGAGTAAAAATCTCCATCTGTACGGAAATTGCTTGCAATGAATTTAAAATTATTCATGAAGTATTATGCCCAGAGGTTTTCAGGGTATACACCCTGCCGGATCAGTTTCCTTATATTCTCTTCCGCCGGAGGTTTATCCTCCCTGTACGTGATACCGAACCATCTGTCTGATACAGGCAGGACCCTCACACTTGCTTCACCCTTTTGCACAATATCATTCATAGCTGTCGGGATATACAACTCTGCTTTAATATTGCCTGCATTAATCCTGATGAATTCCAAAATTCTTTTTTCCAGGAGCCCAAAAATAACAGGTGTGAAACCCCATATATTCATGGATACCAGTTCCTCCCCTGTAAGCGGGATTTCATGGCTGTTATTATCCCTGAAATAAATATCCCCGTTCTTTTTCCCTATTTCAGGCCGCTCCACTATACTTTTCAGAAAAGACCGGTCATCAGCGACACACAATCCTCTAGATACGGTACCATAATCTGAAAGTGTATTTTTTAACCGGTATCCGATCATACAGAAGTTCGTATGATCGGTTGTTCCTTTCTCAGCCATACAACCTCCCACAACCATATAGCTGTTGCGTCCATAAAAATCATCTGCATTGATAACCACGAAAGGTTCATTGATTTTGGAGGCTGCCACCCAGATAGCATGTGCAGTACCCCATGGCTTATTTCGTTCGGGCGGATATGAAATTCCGGGGGGTATCATATCCATCTCCTGGTATGCAAAATCCATTTTAATTCTGCCGTGAAGTTTATGTTCAAAGAATTCCCGGACCTCTTCTTCTATGTTTTTCCGGATAATCAATACGACCTTGCCAAAGCCTGCACGGATAGCATCATAAATGGAATAATCAATAATGGCTTCTCCGGATGGCCCGACCCTGTCGATCTGTTTCATCCCCCCGTAGCGGCTTCCTATACCGGCCGCCAGAATTAGTAGTGTTGGCGCCATAGACAGTTTTCAGTTTTCAGTTTTCAGTTTTCAGTCCCGAAATGGTCGGAATCTTTGATTCCGTTACCATTTCGATGATCCTCGAATTTCAAAGCACCAGTCTCAGGCTGATTGCAGAAATTCGGGATTTTCAGTTTTCAGTTCACAGCGGATTACAGAGATTTCTGGTTTCACAGAGCAATAGCTTTGTGCTTCTCATCTCTTTTCTGTGATCCTCTGTGACCTTTTGAATTATTAATAAAGAAACATTTCACCACAAGTGATTACCTTTTCCAGATTTTAATCAGCAAAAATACTGAAACAATTGAAACCGAAGATAAAATCAACGCAGGAATCATGTTTCGATAAATCCAGTATCCGGTAGCAAAAAGGATGGCATACACAGCGAAGCATCCGATTACCATACACAGTATACCGCGTGGGACGTCCCATTTCTGCCCGTACGATCCCATAATATCATGTTCACCATTTATCTGTAATATTACTTTTTTCCATCCCGGACCGCCTGTCTGGACCAGTCTGTGAAATCCGGCCAGTGTTTCCATGTCGACGGGTGGCGTCAGCCATGTCACTGCGAGCCAGGTAATTGTTGTTATGACAACGCCGGATACAAGCTGTGTTGAGGGATTGATAGCCGGCAGTCCTGTCAGGGGGTGAATGATCTGAAAATAAACAGCCACAATAAATGATATAATCATCGCGGATAGTTCACTGAATGCATTGATACGCCACCAGAACCAACGAAGGATAAAAATCAGGCCTGTCCCTGCCCCTATTTGAAGGAGGATACGGAATGCCTGCAGGGCGTTACTCAGGAGGAGTGTAAACAAGGCGGCCAGGATCATTAATATCACAGTTGTAATCCTGGCAACAATGACCAATTTTTTCTCTGACGCATTCCTGTCAAGAAAACGATGGTAGAAATCATTAACAATATATGAAGCTCCCCAATTCAGTTGAGTAGATACGGTTGACATAAAGGCTGCCACCAATGAGGCTACTACCAGGCCAAGAAATCCTGCTGGCAGAAAGCTCAGCATCGCCGGGTAGGCCAGATCATGCCTGATAATATCCTTGTCGATATGCGGGAAAGCATTGGCCAGAGAACTGAGGTCAGGAAAAACGATAATGGAAGTAAGTGCAACAATGATCCATGGCCAGGGACGCAGGGCATAATGAGCAACATTGAACAACAGGGTTGCTTTAACTGCTCCTGACTCATTTTTAGCAGAAAGCATTCTCTGGGCAATGTATCCTCCTCCACCGGGTTCCGACCCCGGATACCAGACACTCCACCACTGGATGGCAAGGGGAAGGATCAATAATGTAATGAGAGCTTCTCTGTTGTTGAAATCCGGCAAAAGCCCCAATTTCCCATGGAGAGCCGGATTATGTATTAATCCATGTATACCACCGACATCCGGCAATTTCAGGACAATAATAGCTGCACCTATAGCTCCAACCATAGCCAGAAGAAACTGAAAAAAATCTGTGAGCAGTATACCCCTGAGGCCTCCCAGCGCACTGTATATCAATGTGATTGTTGAAGCAATTAACAGGGTTTTCCAGGCAGGCCATTGCAACATAACCGCCCCTATTTTAATAAGTGCCAAAGATACAAGTGCGATGACCATAATATTAAAAAATGCGCCCAGGTACAGCGCCCTGAAACCCCTTAGAAAGCTGGCCATCTTACCGCTGTACCTGAGTTCATAAAACTCAAGATCGGTCATCACCCCTGATCTTCGCCATAGTTTAGCATAAATAAAGACCGTTAACATACCTGTCAGCAGAAATGCCCACCATGCCCAGTTCCCGGCAACCCCGCTCTGTCGCACAAGGTCGGTAACAAGGTTTGGCGTATCACACGAAAAAGTTGTGGCAACCATTGATATCCCCAGGAGCCACCAGGGCATATTACGGCCACTTAAAAAAAATTCTGCAGTACTTTTTCCCGCCCTCTTCGAGGCATATAATCCGATAACCAGTGAAAGCAGGAAAAAAGAAGCGATTATCAGCCAGTCGATTAATCTTAAAATCATTACCTACCTATGATAGTCTTTTTCTATTTGAATAACTCACCCCCCTTGGTGGATTTGTGTTAAAACTTCATTAAAAGGCTTCTCGCAAAGTATGCAAAGTTAAAGTGAAGATCCAAAAGTCCTTACTAACAACAATTTGTTCTATACAAACCTGGTGTTTTCTTTGCGTTCCCTGCCTGCCGGCCTTGCTCTGCCATAGCGGCAACGCGAAGGTGAAGCAGGCAGGTTTGCGTGAAAAATTAGTCGCGACACAGCACCGTTGAGGATGAACTAAAATTCCCCCAGCCCGAATGCAGGTTTCCTCACCATCCACAAACCTCTTGTAAAATCCGGGAAGTCCTGCGGCTCTCCCCCACTGGCTATGGACCTTTCAGATAGTGACGAAACAACACTCCATGCAGCAGCGTCATATACATCAAGAGGTGGCTGTACTTTTCTTTTAACAGATTCGATAAATGCATGCATCACGAAAAAATCCATGCCACCATGTCCCGATCCGGCTGCCTGATCTTCATATTTCTTCCATAGAGGATGGTCATATTTTTCGAGGTATTTATCGGATGATTCCCAACGGTGAGGTTCACTGATTCCTTCCAAATAAATCTGGTCACCATCCTTCATCCACAAACCATTTGTCCCCTGAACCCTGAAACCAAGCGAATATGGCCTGGGGAGGTTAGTGTCATGACTGACCATGATTGTCTCTCCACCGGCGGTCTGGATCAGTGTAGTAACAATATCTCCCAGTTTGAAACGGATATCTGCATTCGGATGATCTTCACCGGCTGTTTTAACAATATACTCATGAAGGCCACGTGATTTGGTTGCTACAGAGGTTAATGAGACAAACCGGTTCCCATGGTTGATATTCAGATAGTTAGCAATTGGGCCAAGACCATGAGTGGGATAAAGGTCACCATTCCGGTAGATAGATTGATGTGTTCTCCACTCTGCCTCACCATTTGCACCCGGACCAAATTCAACTCCCGGATTGAATTTAACCTGCCTCAGGTCATGCTGATAACCGCAATGACAATGGATAAGCTCCCCGAAAAGCCCTTCTCTAACCATGTTCAGGATAGCCATCACGTCTCTTCTGTAACAGACATTTTCCAGGATCATGCATGGGATACCAGTTTCCTCAGATGTATTAACAAGATCCCAGCATTCTTCTTCAGTTACGGCGGCAGGAACTTCAACGGCAGCATATTTACCTGCTTTCATCGTAGCCACGGCCATAGTGGTATGCCATAACCATGGAGTGGCAATGATAACACCATCCAGGTCATCTCTTAAAAGAAGTTCCCTGAAGGATTCTGTATTCCCTGCATAAATGCCCGGTTTTTTCCTGCCGGAATCCACAACAATACTGGCAGCATTGTTAGCTTCATTTTCCTTTATATCACAGACGGCATTAACTTCCGTATCATCCCTGTTCAGAGCAAGCCTGAGCAGCCATGTGCCTCGCCCCCCCATACCAATAAAACCAAGCCGGACCTTTTCACTATCCGGAATATTAAGACTCAGAACAGAAGGAGCAACAGCCATTCCGAGACCGGCAACTGTGTTTTTTCGAATAAAATCACGTCGGTTCAGGTTCATAATTGTTTATTTTAAATTCATTACTTTTTTAGAATATTATAAAGCATGAATATATAAAAAATGTTCATGGTTATTTCATATATGGATTTCACTTTTCAGAATAATCTATATATTTTTGCAAACTTATTATCTTAAAGAGAATCACCAACCATGCTGACAGTCGAAAAAATAGGCGGGACATCCATGTCAAAATTCGGAGAGGTATTGGACAATATTATTCTCTGGAAAAGAAAGGCAGAAGATTATTATAACCGGATCTATGTTGTTTCTGCATATAATAACGTCACCAACTGGTTACTGGAACATAAAAAAACAGGCGAGCCTGGCATCTATATGAAGTTTGTTAACAATGAAGATTTTACTGGTGCGATGGATGCATTGCTGGGCAAATTGCTGGACATCAACAAGAGATTTGAGGAGATTGGGCTTGATCAGGTGGTAGCAGCAGAATTTATCACGAACCGGATCAATCAATCGAAGAATTTTCTGAATAATCTTGCAGCAGTGCTTGGATCCGGTTACGTAAACAGGCAAAATATTCTACTTGCAGCAAGAGAGATACTGGCGTCAATAGGGGAAGCGCATTCAGCATTCAATTCGGTCAATATCCTTCAGAATTATGGCATTAATGCAACGTTCGTCGATCTCTGTGGCTTTGACGATGCTGAATATCTTACAATAAATGAACGCATTCACAGAGCATTTAAAAATGTGGATTGGACCAGAACTATTCCTGTTGCGACGGGATATACAAAAGGTACCGAAGGAATTATGCGGGAGTTTGACCGGGGTTATTCGGAGGTCACATTCAGTAAAATTGCGGTTGAGGTCAAAGCTGATGAAGCCATTATTCATAAAGAATTCCATCTGTCCACAGCCGATCCAAATATTGTTGGTATTGATAAATCAAGACCGGTTGGATTTACCAATTACAACGTTGCCGACCAGCTTGCAGATATCGGGATGGAAGCAATCCATCCAAAAGCCTCTAAACCATTGGAAGTTGCAGGCATAGATATCAGGATAAAAAATACATTTGAACCTGACCATCCCGGGACAGTCATAACCAGAAATTACCGGGGAAAGGAATCAAAAGTTGAAATTATTTCGGGAACTGATAAAGTGATAGCCATTGAAATCCACGATCCTTTCATGGTCGGACAGGTCGGGTATGATCTGGAATTCATGAAAATATATCATAAGTATAATATCAGTTATATCTTAAAGGCTACCAATGCCAACTCAATCACCACGGTTATATGGGAATCAGACCGTACAGACCAGCTCATCCAAGAACTTAATGAGAAGTATAATGAAGTTACAGAGAAGCAGGTAGCACTTGTTAGTGCCCTTGGCACCAACATGGCACAACCGGGTACAATGGCTAAAGCTACCCATGCCCTGGCTGGAAAAAATATCAATATAGAATCAATATCCCAGTCATTAAAACAGGTAAATATACAATTCGTTATTCCGCGGAAAGATTTTAAGGAGGCAGTGATAGCACTGAATGAAGCGCTATGTTTTAGTGCTTAGTTCAAGAAATGTTATGGAAATAGTTCTGTGACTTTCGTATTTTCTCTATGGTTTTTGTTTTTTCTCTGTGGCTCTCTATGAATATATAATTTAAAAATCGAGCATACTTTTCAGCCTTGGAAGACCACCTTTACTGACCGGCAACTTTGTCCCATCTTTCAGTATCACGATATAAGAATCTTTTTCATATAACTGCATCTGGGATATTTCATTCAACCTAACGATATAAGACCGGTGGATCCTTACAAAATCTTCAGGAGGAAGATGGGATTCAAAATACCTCATCGTTTTTTGTTTCAGGAATTTATTATCCCTGGTATAAAGCATCACATAATCGTCTTCTGCCTTTATATAGCATAATTCATCAACAGGCAATACATGTATTTTTGACCTTGAACGGACAATAATACGATGGATTGATTCCGGCTGTTTATCCATATGATGGATCAGTTTATCTGTTATATCAACGTCTCCGGAATCCAGTCTTTCTCTGGCTTTTGTAATAGCCAGGGAGAACCTTTCGCGTGAATATGGTTTAAGAAGGTAATCCACCGCATTCATCTCAAAAGCCTTAATAGCATACTGGTCAAATGCTGTTATAAAGATGATTGACGGCTTATGGTCAAGGACCTCCAGCATTTCGAAACCTGTTAGCTTGGGCATTTGTATATCAAGGAAAACCAAATCAGGTTTGAACTCATTGATAGCCTTCAATCCTGAAAATCCATCTTCATATTCACCTGTGATTTGAATATCAGGATGATCCATCAGATAATTTTTTATCAGTTCGCGGGCCAGTTTTTCATCTTCAACAATAATTGCTTTGATCATGGCATAATTACTTTTGAGGTATTTTCAGGATAACTTCGAACATATTCATTTCTTTTTTGATTTTCAGCAGTTCTTCCCTGTTATATATCAGGTGCAGCCGGTTCTCCACATTTTTTAGTCCGACACCTGCACCCGTCCTGCTTTTATGATCCGGATCAAAATTATTCCGAAGGCTAATCTCAATAAAATTCCCCGATCCCTTACAGGATAGGTTAATGATAACCTGATCAACACTTTCATATACTCCATGTTTGATAGCATTCTCAATCAGTGGTTGAAGGATCATATTGGGCAATATTGCCTTCAGGCAGACCTCTCCAACATCCTTCTCAAATACAAGCTTTTCCCCAAACCTGATTTTCTCGATATCCAGGTATAGTTCTATATTCTTTAACTCTTCTGCAAATGAAGTTTTATCCTGTTGATTATACTTCAGGGCATATCTCAGAAAATCGGAAAGCTTAATAATCATCTCCCTTGCCTTATCGGGATCACTGATTGTAAGGGAACTGATCGAGTTCAGGCTGTTGAAAAGAAAATGCGGATTCATCTGAGACCGTAACATATTCAGTTCAGATTCCCGCACCAGCAGATTAAGCCTTGTTTCATTCAGTCTCTTTTCTTCCAGGGCTTTATAATACACAAGCAAATGATAGAATAATACGGATGCAATAAAGAAGAGCATCCCCAGAATTACCCTGATAAAAAAAGTGTTATTCAGAAACCTGAAATAATCTTCATTCCCGGAAAACACTATTTTAAGGACAAAATAACCCAGATAGAGCCAGGCGGGCAAAATAAGCAGACCCAGGAAAAAGTATGTAATCAGCGCCCGCAGGCTGATCTTTCCTTCAGGATTATTATACCGGACCGGATACCATAAAATCACTGCAGTTGCAGCGAATAATCCGTTATAAACCAGGCTATCTGTAACTGCAAGGAGTACATCAAGATCAAAATATATAATCCCCATCAGGAAATGGGCTCCTGCAACGACTAACCATACGATAATGTAAAGGTAGATGTTTCGCCTTCTCTCAAAGAGTGGATTGGCCATTCCAGGTAAGTTTAAATATCTACTATTTCCCCTCCGCCAAAGATAGCCATTCCCTTTATCACAAGTTCCCTGCTTGGGTCACGAATCTCATCGGGCCTGGGTCTCCGCTTATCTGAGAATCCTCCTAATATGGATGAAATTTCAATCTTGACATCCCAGTTTGCCGGAATAATTAGTTTTGTCCCGCCGAACATGAAAAACATATCAATTACATTCCTTCCTTTTGCCAGGTTGGCAGACCGAAAGTCAAATTTTGATCCTCCAAAAATGGCTGTCATTTTACCTCCTTTAAAATTTTGTGATGTGATAAGCCTGTCACCACCTCCGAAAACCGCCATATCATCAATGTAATCCATACTTCCCTCAACAGGGATACGCTGTGTTCCCCATCGCCTGGTAATAATCAGCAGACCCAACACCAGCAGAAGGACAGGCCAGAACAAACGGTGCCAGTCAAAAGGGATACTCCAGATACGGGGTATCATGAAGAAGGCACCAACACCAATCAAAATATACCCGGCTAAACGGTTATCACGCGAAGCCAGAAAGAATAACCCAATCACAATCAGTAATGTCTGCCAGGAGAAAAAGATTCCCCTCCAATTCCAGGGTATCCAGTTGAAATTGATGGCAATAAGAAATAATCCTGCTAAAATAAGTATGAGGCCAACAATCGCTCTTCTGTTACTCTTATGTTCATCCATGATATGCTCCTTTCTTATTAATGATTTATGCATTCAAAAGTAACAGGATTCTGTTGCTGTATGAATAATAAATCGGCAAAGGACAGAAAATTACCGGCGAATGGAATAGTTACTCATCCGATAACTTTGAGCCATCGGATGAGCAATCACACACCTTCTCACACCCGTCAGGAACCAGGAACCAGGAACTAATTCTCTTCAACAGTAAAATCCAGTGGTAATCCAAGTTCCAGGTATAATTTTCGTCTGGCGGCCTTATCTGATTTCAGGATCTCAT
>Ga0111176_1095_pt1 | contig 15445 bp, 13 predicted proteins | sample DeeMarSWOR324_28_FD_80229 | JGI IMG/M metagenome (GOLD analysis project Ga0111176, IMG submission 80229) | Bacteroides sp. SM23_62_1 | reverse complement strand
CAACCTGAATAGAATACAGAGGTGATCCAATATCAATTGCATTTATTTTCGGTCTCCGGAGCATAGAAGAGATTGATAAAAATATTGGCGGACAATTGTATCATTCCCTAATGGATCATTTTGTATCCAGATAGGTAACTTACGGACACCAATTTGGTGGAATCAAAAAAGGTTCTGAAAATATCCTAGGCTTAATTGTTGTTGCACAGACAATTATTTAATGGCAGGCTAAAGACTAAAAATTTTACCGGTATTGCAATCACTGGTGACAAAATAAAGAAATGTTAATTCATAAATTATATATGAAAAAGTTATTATTGCTTCTGATAGTGGCTATTCAGATAGCTGCATGTAGCACAAAAAACACAGGAACAAATGAAAAATTGCCGGTCGATGGCCCCATCCGGTTGCATCCTGAAAATCAGCATTATTTTTTATATAAGGGGAAACCACTGGCATTGATATCCTCTGCAGAACATTATGGTGCAGTACTTAACCTCGGTTTTGATTATCAACGCTATTTAAGAGTATTATCTGAAGATGGTATGAACTATACACGGATTTTCACAGGTACTTATTTTGAAATTGAGGGAGAGAGTTTTGGAATCCAATACAATACGCTGGCACCTTCGAAAGATAAAATCATCACGCCCTGGGCTGTTGTAGTTACCGACCTGTCGGGGAAAGTGAAGTATGACCTTGCCACATGGAACGAAGCCTATTTTGAAAGATTAAAGAATTTTATGAAGACAGCAGCGGATCATGATATCATCGTTGAAGTAACATTATTCTCATCCATATACCGCGATGCACACTGGGATATATGTCCCCAGAATCCGGCAAACAATATAAATATTACACACGAGGTAACAAGATTTGATGCACATACACTGAATAATGGTACCCTTCTGGATTACCAGGTAAGTTTTGTCCGTAAAATGGTTCAGGAACTTAATGAATTCGATAATTTTTTCTTTGAAATACAAAATGAGCCATGGTCCGACCACCAGGTGCCGGTATATAATATTGTCAATAAAGAAGACTTACGGCCTGACGACTGGACCTTTAAAGCTGATTTTGCTGATAATGAATCCATGGCATGGCAGGATAAGCTGGCCTCAGTGATTGTTGAGCAGGAAAACAATTTGCCAAACAAACACCTGATTGCACAAAATTATACCAACTTCAAAGCCCCTATACCTTTAGTGAGCGATTACATCTCAATCCTCAATTTTCATTATGCCTGGCCTGAGGCCGCTGAATGGAATTACCATTATAACAGGATTATTGGATTTGATGAATCGGGATTTGCCGGTCCCGTCGACGAGGTATACCGGAGGCAGGCATGGCAGTTCATGCTCAGCGGCGGTGGCCTGTTCAATAACCTGGATTATTCTTTTTTTGTCGGACATGAAGACGGTTCCGGTGTAAATAATGCTCCCGGTGGAGGAAGCAAAATCCTTCGACAGCAACTTAAGGTATTGAGCGAGTTCCTCCATGGCTTTGAACTGCAAAAATTATATCCAAACCTTTCCTGTGTTAAAAGTTCACCAGGATTAATTCCCTACGTCCTCTCTGATAAAAACAATGGTTATGCAATTTATCTGAGAGCTGTCGGTACTGAAAACACAACGCTGGAATTGGTAACAGGTGATGGGAATTATAAGGTTCAAGTTTTGAATACAAGAACCGGTTCATATGCCGATCCTTTTGAGAGTGAATCACTTAATGGAGTATTAAAGATTGAATTGGAGATTCCTGATGGGGAGCTGGCACTAAAAATTATTAAAAAATAGGAAGAAATGTCCCGGTGAATTAAATCACTCAGCGGGTGATTGGCAGTCACCCGCTGAGTGATTTCCAGGGGATTAAATATACCGGCTTGAAAAACCGGATCCTACCAACCAATATCGGCGAAATGAATGTACCGGCTGGAAAAAGCCGGGACATTCAATAATGCAGCGATTCCTTCAGAGCCCGACTTTTAGCCGGGTCATCCTTTTCATCGGGATTGAAAACTGAGCCTGGCTATCGGGAGAATTTGGGAATTTCAAGTCAGCGTATTCAATCCTATATCATGAATGAATCCCCGGAGCTCAAAAAAGCTCCAGGGATTCAAAATATTTATTAATTTTCCAGTATCAATACCCACTTAAAAAGTAAAAAATCATGAAACAGAATGTCCAATGCAGTGCTCCCGCCGGTGCCGTTTACGGACTGGGCTTTATTGGGGCGGCAATTTATTTTATTTCCCAGGCTACAAGCTTCTGGATTGGTGTCCTTGGATTCCTGAAAGCAATCGTCTGGCCTGCGTTCCTTGTATACGAAGCATTGAAGCAACTGGCCATGTAATCCAAATGATACCGGATTGATCAATAGTTACTAAGAAATTCTGCATCAGGTGGATTTTCCAGGTAATCTTAAATCCATTCATGTCTGCTGATTTCCTTCGGATAAAGACTTATTCATTTAGCAGGGTAATTATGTAAGAGTCCCGAATATGCTTCAATGTTGAGGTTGCCCTTTTGCCCTTCTTCATTCCACCAGGATTTCCATTCCTCTGTATAGGATTTGGTTTCCTCTTCCGATATTCCGTCAGGTAAACTGAAATCCTTTCCTGTGAGAGAAGATAATATCGCAGAGATATGGTTATTTGGATCATCCTTATTAATCATTCCTGTTAAGAGGATAACCCTCTTTTTTATTCTGTCGGTGAAAGACTCCATTAAGTAAGGGATTGCCATTTTTAAGTCATCTCTGGCCTTTTCATTTTGATGGGCTTCCAGATAAAAAATAGCTCGCGCATAGAGATAGGCACCCAGAAAAATATCATCCGAAGCATTCTCCCATGATGACAGGTTAGTATATTGAAAATACCGTGTGAAGCAATCAGAGAGGTTATCTATTGCCATTTCCGGTTTCCCATCGAGATAAAAAGCATAAGATTTATTATACCGGTACCACCATCTGACCCCCAAGTATTCGTCATCAAATTTCATCCAGAACTCAGCAGCACGTTCTGGTGCATGGTTAAGTTGTGTGAGATCAGGATCAATAAGGAAGTTGGTTATTTTTTGATCCGTAATATAGATTATTGCCGTATCAGATTTTCCGGGAACAGAAATCCAATCTGGCCGGATCTGATCATGTGATTGAATTTGAAGTGAACAATAACCATTTATTGTACCATCATTTTTATAAGTCACCCTGGTCTCAAATCCATCTGCTGTTTCTGTTGTGGTCAGGTTTGCCACATGACAGATCGGTAGATCAACTCCCCATAAATAATTCCGGAGGAGCTCTTCCATGGTTCCATCATAAGATACTACATGATCCATAAAATCGGATATTGCAACATTCTTATTTTCAAATTCAGTTGAAAAGGATTTCATCATTAAATCAAATTTCCCGGGCCCCATAAGATCCCTGATGGTTTTGAGAACCAGGGGCCCTTTCGTATAATTTGCCTGTAATACTCCCCTGTGATTGTATTCCGGCAGCAGGATTAAAGGAAACTGTGCCTGCATGTGATTAGCCGACAAATAATAATCATAAAGGAACCTGATCTTATAGGATCTCCAGATATTGTCAGCAAATGATTGTCCAAATATCTGTTCTATGGATGCCGCTGCTGAAAAAGAAGCCATCGCTTCCCTCAGGAATTTTGTCCCGGGGCCATAGGATGAAATCTTTTCTCCCCACCATGTATGTGCCAGCTCATGAGCGACGGTTTCAATATTATAAATGGACGAAATCATCCTGTAATCAACAAGGGCACCCATTGCGATACCATGACCTCCCCCCGGTGTAGCCGATAAAACAATCCGAAAGATGTTCCCTTCGGGAGAACAATAATGATGGGAATAATACTCTATAATATCAAAGATCCTTGCAGATAAAGAATCTATCAGATCCAGTGATTTTTTGCCGGCAGAATATATCTCCAGATCAAATTGATTACCTTTTTCAACTTTGGTAAGATATTCAGCACAAAAGATCTCGGGAAATCCATTCAGAAGAGATTTCCATACATCAGTTTTTATTCCGTTGGAGACAGTTCTTGAAAGGAGTTGACCACCAGCAATCGCTGTATATGATGCCGGATACTGGATGGCTAAATTCCATGTCGGTTTGTAATCGTCAGGAGACTGCCCGGGGATCCAGGCAACCAGTGGCTGGGGGAGCCATTGGAAATCACTCAAAAGATAAAGTTCATCCGGCAATCCCCTTTTCAAGGGAAGGCATTCATCTTGCTCCTTTCCTTTTAAGGTATAATGAAAATTAAGCATGATTGTGTCACCAGGATTTAACGGATTTTCGAGGTAGATCCGGTAATAAGAACAGTTTTTATAATATTGACCAATATCAGATGTGATCCGCTCAAACTCCGCAGGATAGGACTTTAACTCCTCCTCAATGATTACCTCATGGATATCAGCATTCATTTCCCTGACATCCGTGATGGTTAATAATGCAAAATGCAGAAATTCCAATGAAATTGCTGAATCATTAAAACAATGAACTGTCACGAATGATTCAACTGTATTTCCCGAAAAGTCAGGCACCAGTTTAATCTGATAATCATATGCAGTAATTGGGAACTCCTGTAATGGTTGTCCATGATTAATCTGGAAGTGTAAGCTAATGACTGTAACAACCAGAAAGAGGTATCTGAGCATTTTTACCAAATTAAAGCTTTTGATTCTTATTTTACTGATAACCTGCAGTTATTAACAAATATACGGAATATTATTGCGTCTTGCTGTGTGAATCCCCAAAGTCAGCGTAAGACTTCAAGTCATGTCCTGACTGATTTTAAAGCGTGACTGGTTTCATGATCTAGGATGGAAACGGATGATTGCATCTCTGAGATACTGCCGGTCGAGATGTGTATAAATTTCAGTTGTAAGGATTGATTCATGCCCCAGCATTTCCTGGACCGCCCGAAGGTCAGCTCCTCCATCGATGAGATGCGTGGCAAATGAATGACGAAAGGTGTGGGGACTGATTTTCTTTTTTATTCCGGATTTAACCGCAAGTTCACGAATGATTGTAAATACCATAACCCGGGTTAATTTCCGTCCACGCCTGTTCAGGAATAAAATATCTTCGCTATCACGTGATATGGTTGGTAAACTGTTCCGGTCGGGCAAATACAGTTCAATTTCCTTTATCGCTTTGCTGCTCAAAGGAACCAGCCTTTCTTTATTTCCTTTTCCGATGATCCGGATAAATCCCTGGTCAAAATAAATATTTGATAGTTTCAGATTGATCAGTTCGGAGACCCTCAATCCACAACTGTACAGGGTCTCAATGATCGCTTTGTTACGCTGACCTTCATGTTTGCTCAGATCAATGTGGCCCAGCAACAGGTCAATTTCTTCAACACTGAGTACCTCGGGCAATTTCCTTCCTATTCTGGGAGTATCAAGGAGGGTCGTCGGATCAGTTTCAATCTTATCTTCAAGAAGCAGGTACTTATAAAAGGCTTTGATCCCCGAGATCATTCTTGCCTGGGACCGTGCACTGAGTCCCAGCTTGTTTATCCATTCAATGAATTCCTTCAGATGGGACAGGGAAACCTGGTCCGGGCTTACGGAATAATTTCTGATCTCAAGAAATGAAATCAGTTTCGAAAGATCATTCATATATGCCTCGATAGAATTCTCTGAAAGAGATTTTTCAAGCTTTAAAAAAGACCTGAAACCAGATATGTATGACTTCCAGTCCATCAAGACATATTTTATTATCCCGGAAACCTTTCAATGATCAATATAAGAGACACACCCATAGCAGCACCTGAAAATATCAGGTTCCATTCACGCCGTTTAACATGCAGGATATTAACCAGCACAAAAGAGATTAACAAAACTATCAGAACGATGATGACCTGCCCGATTTCCAAACCAAGGTTAAATGAAAACAATGGTAATACAATACTATCTTCCTTACCAAGCAAACTTCTCAGGTAAATCGAAAAGCCTGTGCCATGGATGAGTCCGAAAAAAAGTGCTGTTCCATACTTAAACCTGTGTGCCAGCACACTAACAGAATCAGTGCTTTGCAAAACATTCCACAAACCGGTAATAAATATTGTAATTGGTATAAGCAGCTCTATCAGATTTGGGGATATATTGATGATATTCAATGTAGCAAGGGCCAGTGTGGTCGAATGGCCAATTGTAAAGGCTGTGACAAGAATTAAAATACTTCGCCATTGTTTCATTGCATATACTGCACATAAAGCAGTGATGAAAAGAATATGATCATATCCCTCAAGGTCAATAATATGATCAATTCCAAGGCCAAGATATAGCTGAAACGTTGGCATGATTTTAGCTGCAAAGAAAACAAAATTATTGTAATTTTGTTGTTCAGAAAAGATTGAGAAGATTTTGATGGGCACACTGATTCTAACAGTATTCCTCACATTATTTTCCTTTCTGCATCCTGTTCATGTTTCATTGCTGAATATCGACATTGAACCGGATACCGGGAATATAGAAATTGTTTTCAAATTATTTTCTGATGACTTCGAACGGATTATTTTACAGAAGTATAATGTACAGCTGAATATCACACAACAGGTTGACCCGGGTGTGAAGATCAGGGATGTAAACAGATATATTGAGGAATCCTTCGAGATGATGATTAACGACAACAAAATCGGTGACTGGAAATTTGTAAGAAATGATTTGGATGATCTGTCAATCTGGTTATATTATGAAAATAAATATCAGGGAGAGATAGAATCAATATCCCTGAAAGACGAAGTCATGATGGATCTGTTTGATGACCAGACCAATCTGGTTATTATAACCTACGGTGAAAAACAAAATGGGTACCGGTTGAATTATCGAAATAGAAGTATCACGATCAGGTTAGATTAATTTCATTCCGAATTGGTTTATTGGTTTATTGGTGGGTGCGGATTTATGGGTGTGAGGCAAGGATAGGTTATACGTAAAGTACATCATTGCGGAAATTGTGACCATTGCGACCAGTGCGACCATTGCGACCATTGCGACCATTGCGACCATTGCGACCATTGCAACCATTGCGACCATTGCGACCATTGCAACTATTGCGACCATTGCAACCATTGCGACCATTGCAACTATTGCGACCATTGCAACTATTGCGACCATTGCAACTATTGCGACCATTGCAACTATTGCGACCATTGCAACCATTGTAATAATTGTGACGTTTTATTGAAAAAAGAACGAAATGAAGAAATTCCTCTCATTTCTGATATTATGGTTCGCATTTATTCCTGTATTTGCAACACATAACAGGGCGGGGGAAATAATGCTCAAGCAGTTAGGGGAATACACGTTTGAAATTATTATTGAGACATTTACCTATTCCCTTTCTCCTGCAGACCGGGATGAACTGGATGTTGATTGGGGAGATAACACTATCTCGGTAGCTCCTCGTTTTTACAGGGTCAACCTTCCGGATTTTTATCGTCACAACAAGTATAGAGCTGTTCATACATTTCCTGGACCCGGCACCTATTCCATTGTTGTCCAGGATCCAAACCGGAATGACGGGGTTCAAAATATCCCCAATTCTGTAAATGTGATCTTTTCTGTAAAAACAATCATAAAAATCGATCCCCTGATGGGTCAAAACAGCACGCCTGTGCTTTTAAACCCCCCGATTGATAAGGCAGCCCTCGGACAAATATTTATCCATAATCCTGCTGCATATGATCCGGATGGAGACAGCCTTTCCTATGAATTGACAATTTGCACGGAAGAAGATGGCCAACCCATTGAAGGTTATACATTCCCACAGTCAAGTGACACCCTATTCATTGATCCGACATCAGGTGATCTTGTCTGGAACGCACCCATTGACACCGGCTGGTATAATATTGCAATCAAGATTATTGAATGGAGGAATGGTGTCAGGATCAGCAGTATTAACCGTGATATGCAGGTGGAAGTTTACCGAACCTCCAACAGACCTCCGGTAAATATGCCCCTCAGGGATTTCTGTGTGGAAGCCGGTTCACTCGTCACGTATGATATACTCAGCACAGACAGGGATAGTGACGAGATTGTTCAGATTGCCCGGGGAGGACCATTTGAGCAGGAAGTGTCTCCCGCCACATTTGAATTACTTACTGCTGGCCGTGGGTATTCGGCATCCAGGTTTTCGTGGCTGACAGCCTGTGAACATGTAAGGTACTATCCCTACTCCGTGATCATTAAGACAGAAGATAATAACAAGGAACTACGGCTTGTTGATATTGATAATTTCTTTGTAAAAGTTCTGGGCCCCGCACCCGGGTCTCTGCAAGCCACACCAACAAGCAGCGCAATCAGACTGGTCTGGTCTTCTTGTAACTGCCCGAATGTTACCGGTTATGAAATTTACCGGCACGAAGGGCAATTACCACTTACCCAGGATTCCTGTGAATTCGGAATTCCGGCAGCATCAGGCTATGTCAGGATCGGGGAAACATCCGGCCGATACGATACGATTTTTATGGATGATAATAATGGTGGTGGGTTAACACAGGGAATTGAATACTGTTACAGGATCGTTGCTATTTATGATGAATCAACACCAGGATATCCTTCGCAGGAAGCATGTGGTACTCTGATTCCAGGAATACCAGCAATGCTCAATGTCAGTGTTACGGATGCTTCCCAGAACGGTTCAATATTTTTATCCTGGGCTAAACCGGAGGGGCTTGACACCTTGGAGGCTTATGGTCCTTTTGAATACAGAATCTACAGGTCCAATGATATGCTGGGAAATAACCTTTCTGAGATAGACTTTTTTAAAACAGGTGATTTGAATGATACCACCTACCTGGATACTCCCCTGAACACCCTGCTATTTCCATACGCATACAAACTGGAATTATATAATGATTCTGTCGGGAATCGTTTCCTGATAGGTAAACAGGAGGTCGTATCTTCAACTTTCCTGGAGATCGAATCCAATGATAATCAAAACATACTCACAGTCAGGAAAAATGTACCATGGATAAACTCATCCTATACTGTTTACCGGCAAAATGAAACTTCATTTGTTTTTGATTCCATTGGCATGACTACTGTTGAAGTGTATACCGATAACAATCTTGTGAATGGTAAAGAATATTGCTATCAGTTAAAAAGTAACGGCTGGAGGTTGATTAATGGGAAATTGTACAGTTCCATCAATTATTCACACATCAATTGTGGAACTCCTGTTGACAGGACACCTCCCTGTCCTCCGCAGTTGAATGTTAATTCTTTTTGTGACAGCCTGTATAATCATCTGTTATGGACCAATCCAAATCATTTCTGTGCCGATGACGTCGTAAAATACAGGATCTATTATTCCCCAAACCTGTCAGATAATCCGGCGTTAACCGATAGCACATTATCACCTGAAGATACTGTATATTTCCATTATCCACCTGAATCACTTGCCGGTTGTTATGCTGTGACTGCCGTTGATTCATTCGGTAATGAGAGTGAATTTTCAGAGGTCGTTTGCGTTGATAATTGTGTCGATTACCAGCTACCAAATGTATTTACACCCAATGGAGACGGGGAAAATGATTTCTGGCGGCCTGCCAGATATTCCTTTGTTGAAAAAGTGGATATGAAAGTGTACAGCCGGTGGGGAAATCTTGTATTCCAGACCTCTGATCCCGATATTAACTGGGATGGAAAACAACTGAACACCAACAGGCTTGTTTCACCGGGAATATATTACTATATCGCCGATGTTTATGAAAAAAGGCTGACAGGCCTTGAAGTGAGAAATATTGTTGGATTTGTCTATGTATTTACACAAAAGGATGCCATCAATCCGGTCAAGGATTGAACCCAGATGATGAAGTCTATTAACATATTGTTTCTGTTATTGTTCCCACTACTGGTTTACAGCCAGAAGCCGGATCCTTATTACAGTGGTTTGGCAAAAATGGAGCAGAAGCGATATGCTGAGGCTGTTGATGAATTATCGGGAGCTATCAATGCGGATAATACGCAGAGCAAGGTTTATTTCAACAGGGCACTCTGCCACGCTGAATTAGGGCAATATAGTGCAGCCATCAGTGATCTCCTGATAGCCGAAAAACTGAGGAAATACTCCGGAAGTTATCAACTGGCCAGGATTTATGCTGTCACAGGGAAAAGTGACTCTGCTGTATTTTACCTTGAAAGACATCTCTCATCCTCCAGCAGGTTGCCTGAGAGTACAATCAAGCTTGATCCGGCATTTAACAGCCTCGAGGATTCACCTCTCTGGAAAAATCTCTGGAATAAGGAATGGTATAGTGATTTTGAAATCCTTATTGCTGAGGTAAAATACATGATAAAATCCCGGCAATACATAGATGCACTTAACCTGATCGATCAGAATCTGGAAAAGTATGCCCATCACTCCCAGCTATATGCTGCCAGAGGTGAGATACTTTTAATCCAGGAAAACTTCAGCTCAGCGGCTACCGCTTATTCAAAAGCCCTTACTATAACAAAAACAGAGCCTGAATATTATATCCGGAGGGCAACCGCTTTGAAAAAAATGGGCAAGAATGACGAAGCACTCAATGATCTGAATAAAGCAATCAGGATTGAACCTGAGAGTTTCAATCTTTACCTTGAAAGAAGCTGGTTATTTAATGAATTAAAAATGTACAGGCAAAGTCTGGAGGACATTTCTTTTTACCTGGAACTTTTTCCTGAGGATGGCCGGGCTATTTACCAGAAGGGGCGTATTTACTTCAGCCAGGGGAGTTACCTGAAAGCCCTGGAAAACTTTAATAAATGTCTTGCTATCGATCAATCAAAGGCAGAATATTTCGCAGCCAGAGGAGATACCTATCTCAAGACTAAAACATACAGAAGTGCAATCCGCGATTATGGGATGTCACTCGATCTTAAGGCAGATAATCCGGATGTATATTTAAATAAGGGACTGGCCCGGTATTATTTAAACGATAAGGATGGAGCATGTTCAGATTGGCAGAAAGCAATACGCTATGGATCAGTGAAAGCCCACGAATTATTAAATGCCCATTGCGTAAACACAAACCAGGATCATTTGTCCGAGTAAAGAAATGGAAAAGAGAAAGCTCAACAGTGAAATTGTCAAAAGGTTAAGGTCGGATAAACAAAATCTTGTTTTAACAACCATTTATCAATTAAGAAACAAGGTCTGGAGTGCAATCTATATACCGGAGATAATCGACATCGCCTGTAAAACAAAAGATGATGAAGTACGCAGGGAATTATTTCTCTTCCTCAGTGATATGAAAGATGCCAGTGGCATTCCATATATTATCGAAGCATTAAAGGACAGGCAATACCGTTCAATATGGAATGAGATCATTTCCGCATGCTGGCAATCGGGCTTAAATTTCAGTGGATACCTGGATACATTTATTCAGATATTCCTGAAAGAGGATTATCTAACCTCGCTGGAAGCATTTTCCGTTATTGAACAGTCCATTCATTATCTTGAAGATTCAAGAATAGAACATTACAGGAATATTCTGATGTCTGCACTTGAAGAGATCAAAGACGAAAAAAAACCACTCGCATCGGAATTGATCAATATTATGCACATTTGATCAGGTTTTCTCAGTTGTGTGATGAAAAATACTTCATGAACTGGGCCCTTTCATACACCGCAGGATCCTTCACATTACCATAGTTCATTTTTCCAATAAACTGCTCAGGTATTTGCAGGCTGTTTTTCTTCATCCAGGATTCTACATCGGATAGCATCTCCTGAATAAGACCGGTACCTTTTTTATAAATGGCTGAACAAACCTGGACTGCTTTTGCACCTGCCAAAAGTTGTTTTATCACGGCCTTCCCATCATGAATGCCTGTTGAAGCTGCAAGATCTATCTGATCGACAAAATGAGACAGTATGGCAACCCATCTGAGAGAATACCTGATATCCGCTGGAGTACTGAACACATCTGATGAAATGATCTTCTGATCATGGATATTGATATCAGGGGAATAGAAACGGTTAAAAAGAACAACCCCTTTAATCTCCCTGAAGTACAACTGATCAACCAGGTTGACCAGGTTCGTGAATTGCTGCCCTAATTTGATGGTTACAGGAATGCGGATCAATTCTCTTACTTTGTCTGCAATCTGAAGGTATAGATTTTCAATTGACTGTGATGTTATTTTTTTATCAACAGGAAGAAAATATACATTAAGTTCAAGTGCGTCTGCACCTGCGGTTTCTATCTTCTTTGAAAAATCTGTCCATTCCGACTGGGAGATACAATTAACACTTGCAATAACCGGGATTGAAACATTTTTTTTTGCACCCTCAATCAATCTGAGATAATCATCGACATTATTACTTCTGACGTAGTATCTAAGATAGTCTTCAGCTTCAGGATAATCAGCGGTCTGCAGGAATGTACCCGTTTCATATTTAATTTGCTCTTCAAATAGTGATTTCAGGACGACTGCTCCTGCACCTGATGCATCCAGTTTCATTATCTTTTCCACACTATCGGTAAGACCACTGCTACTGATAATGATAGGATTTCTTAACTTTAAACCTGCATAATTCGTTGTAAGATCAATCATTTTACGTTATTGTTATTGTATTTTATCTGACGAAGATATTAAAAAATCGCCGGGACTTTTAATTCCCACTATCCGCAGATCAAAAATGGGGATGTGTCACAATCAATATTTCACGCAAAGGTCACAAAGAAAATATCAAATTAGCAAAAAATACATATCTGTTAATCAAAACTTTGCGATTTTAGCGATAACTTTGTGAGCTTGGCGTGAAGCCTTATTTTGAAGTTGTGATACAGCTCTTCAGAAGGGGTATCAATGCATCATCCCAGACCTGAAACAGGGATTTTTATGATTGTCTATTTGGGCCCTCCCTTTCTCCGAAAATAATTGTCCCGATCCTTATCATGGTCGATCCTTCTTCAATTGCAATACTATAATCTCCGGACATTCCCATGGAAAGTACAGAAAAATAATTGTGTTGGATAAAATAATGACTCTTTGTTTGATGGAAAACCTTTGCAAGGTATTTAAACTCATTCCTTATTACCTTTTCATCATCCGTAAAGGTGGCCATTCCCATCAATCCGCATATCCTTATATTCTTTTGTTCCGCAAATTGTGGTGAATTCAATATATCTTTCAATTCCTGCTCTGATAATCCAAACTTGGTCTCTTCCATGGCAATATGAATCTGTAACAGGCAATCCTGAATCCGTCCATTCTTCTCAGCCTCTTTGTTAATGGTTGTGAGTAATTTCATACTGTCGACACTATGAATCAGGCTTACGAAGGGTACTATGTATTTGACCTTGTTTGTTTGAAGATGGCCAACCATATGCCACTCGATATCAGGAGGAAGGATCTCTGCTTTCTGTACCAGCTCCTGCACCCTGTTTTCTCCGAAGATCCTGTGTCCGGTATGGTATGCCTCGAGAATTTCTTCAGGTGATTTAGTTTTTGAGACAGCTACAACTTTAACTTTGGAGGGAAGCTGTTCCTTGAATACTATAATGTTTTCTCTGATTCCCATAGTATAGAGAATGGAATTTTGGAATGCTGGAATATTGGAAAAATGGAATAGTATATTACTCTGTGATTTTTATCCTTAATTAATAAATGTCTTTTCTTTCATCATGATTATCATCCATTATATCCTGTGATATTTGCCGCAAATATAATTATTGACTCCACAATATTCTAATCAGGAAATGATCATTTCTGCGTAAATAGGCGGCTTAATCAGCGATAATCCCTGCCTGCTCCAAAGGTTGGCGGATTCGGACTTTGGCCGACATAATCGGCCGCGTCCGACAAAGCCGGCAGGCAGGTGCGGGATGCCTGCTTTAGATGTATGATTCGGATACTACTCAAGATGATGTAAAATCAGTCCACTTCTCAGCTTTGGTTCGAACCAGGTAGTTTTGGGCGGCATAATATTATCGGTATCAGCAATATCCATCAGTTGTTCCATTGTAACCGGATGCAAGGCAAAGGCGGCTTTCATTTCTCCACTATCGACGCGTTTTTTTAATTCCTCAAGTCCCCTCTTACCTCCTATAAAATCTATTCTTTTCGATTTCCTGAGGTCTGTAATATTCAGGATTGGTTCAAGTATTTGTTTTGAGAGAATGTTCACGTCCAGTATACCGATTGGATCACGGTTGTTATATGTCCCTGGCCTGGCAGTGAGTGAGTACCATTTACCATCGAGATACATGGAAATGTTATGTAACCTGGCAGGTTTGTAAAGGGATTCCTTCCGCTCACTAATCTCAAAAGATTCTTTGAGTTTATCAATAAATTCTAATGGTTGCAGACCGTTCAGATCTTTTACCACTCGATTATAATCAAGGATTCTCAGTTGATTCGATGGAAAATGTACAGCCAGGAAGTAATTATATTCTTCTTTACCTGAATGGTTGTGGTTGGAATGCCTTCTTTCATGGCCTACAAGAGCTGCAGCTGCTGATCTGTGATGGCCATCTGCAACGTAGGTAAAAGGTATATCGGTTTCAAACAATTCGATTAACTTATCAATCACATTTTTGCCCCTGATTACCCAGAATTGATGCCTGATTTCGTCATCCGCGACAAAGTCATTTTCCGGTTTTCCACTCACCACATTTTTCACCATATCATCAATTTCCCTATGCGGTGGGTAAGCAAAAAAAACCGGTTCAGCATTAAAATTTGTTATGCGTATATGTTTTTTTCTATCTTCCTCTTTGTCGGGCCGGGTTAACTCATGCCTCCTGATAAGGTTATTCATATAGTCCAGCACACCTGCACATCCTACAAGGCCATACTGTGTTTTACCCCACATGGTCTGCGCATAAATATAGAGGTGCTCTTCCTGATCCTGAAAAAAGATACCCTGATCAATCATCCTGTAAAGGTTTTCTTTTCCTTTCTGGTAAACCTCAGGAGCATAGAGATCAATATCTCCCGGAAGATCTACTTCAGGCTTAATTACATGCAAAAAAGACAGGGGATTTCCCCTGACCATCTCCCTGGCTTCGTCAGAGCTTAAAACATCGTAGGGCGGTGAAGCTATTTGTTTTACAAATTCTTTTTTCGGCCTGAAGCCCTTGAAAGCTTTTAATATTGCCATAATTTAAGTGAATTTCATATATGCTGTTAATGTACATCCTTAGGTCGTGACAGGAAACACATTAAACTAAGTATTTACCTGAAATGTTTTATCCCCGGATTTGAAAAAACGTACGATCTGATTTGCAGCGGCCACACCTGCATTGATATTTGCTTCTTCAGTCTGGGCCCCCATTTTCTTAGGAGTGCAGAAATACCTGTCCCTGTATTGATGCTCTAAAATAGTTGCACAATCCGGTTGAATGTCGGAAGCGTATCGAAAATCAAGCCGGGATTCCATTATTTTTAACAGTGATTCCTCACATATAACCTCTTTCCTG
>Ga0111176_1094_pt1 | contig 15522 bp, 10 predicted proteins | sample DeeMarSWOR324_28_FD_80229 | JGI IMG/M metagenome (GOLD analysis project Ga0111176, IMG submission 80229) | Bacteroides sp. SM23_62_1 | reverse complement strand
AGAATCAGGAATGTATGTGGTTATTGATCCTGAATCAGATTATTTTAGTGAATCTTACAAATCCGTAAGTCATAAATCCGCAATAGAATTCGGTTTCTTTCTCCAGGATGAATGGTCTTTAAATAACAAATTCATAATTGTCCCTGGTATAAGATTGGATATGCATGATTCAGAAGAAAAATACAAAGCAAGCAAACAAGTTACTAAAACCAATATATTCCCGGTAACCAAATTTGAAGAAACAAGTGTAAATCCCAGGATTGCTTTAAAATATGATATTTCGAAAAGAATCACTTTACGGGCAAATGCCGGGACAGGTTTTCGAGCTCCTTACGGATTTTCAGAAGACCTGCATTTATGTAGCGGTTCCCCAAGGATCTGGAAGTCATCAAACCTGAAACCTGAAAGGTCAGCAAGTTATAATTTCTCAGCTGATTATTATGGGTCTCAATTCAGGACAAGTGTTAACATATTTAGAACAGATCTGAAAGATAAAATTGGATTTACGAACGCCAATGCAAATGTAGCATCTCTGGGTTATGATTATCAATGGGAAAACATTGATAATGCTTTTGTACAGGGAATAGAAGCCTCAGCAATCATACATTTAATGAATAAACTGGAAATAGGTATTGATTTCACGTGTAATCAGGGAGAATATAACTATATCCGGGAGGACTGGGAAGCAACGCCATATGCAGAAATGAGTAAATATATTTCACGGTTTCCGAAAACAACTGGTAATATTACGATAGAATATAATCTTAAAAAATGGAATTTTGCTATATCAGGCAGTTACCAGGGTACAATGTACATTGATTATATTAATAAAAATATTGATCCTGCTATTGGTGACCAATCCAGGATTAAAAAAACCAGTTCTTTCATGCTTTTTAATTCACATGTTTCAGGAAAAGTAAATGTTTTCAGATTATATGCCGGAGTTAATAATATCTTGAATTATATTCAAGATGAAAAACATATCGACGATGCAGCATTTATGTATGCTCCAATATATGGAATCATTTTTTATGGTGGGATAACAATAAATATAAGACGCTAATTTGTTGATTATCTATGATTTGTATAAAGAAAATATTGACATTGCACTTCTGGGTGGAGGATTAATGTGGAACAGCGATTGCCAGGGGATTGAAATTATACAAAATTATATAAAGCTAAAACATATAGTTTTAATGCATATTCATCATAATGATAACAAAAAATTTATTGGAGTAGCCAGCGAATTAGAAAATGAACTTTCAGGTGTTATGGTTTTTCAAAACAGGATGGATACTAAAAGTTATATACTCGAATAAGCAAACAAAATGCTGACAAGCTGATACCAGGGATTTACCTGTCACGGTTTGTTAAATTAAATAGCTTATTATTTCTATCTCTAATATATAACCTTACTGTAAAATCCGGGGAATTATTGCATTTTTCATCCTATCCCAATTCCCATTTCACCTTTTACCTTTATTTCACCAATCTGATAATAGTAAGGTTTTATTAACGCAACCTCTTCAATTATATTAACATCTTATAGGTGTTGTATCATTCAATTGATATTTTTCAGACCAGTTTAAAAAAAACAAAACGACATTAAATTTAAACCTGACAAGGTTACTCAACCACATCGGAATTTACAGATAAGATTCTAAAGACATTAGTTAATTTTTTCAAACGGATTACATCCCAAACAATGAAAACAATAAATCATCATATTAATTTATTTATTCTACTTTGTTTTCTGGGTTTCAAATTACTAACCCTTACTCTCTGTGAAAGTGAACAGAATGAACCTGATAATAAAACCACACCTGAAAACACTACCTCTTTTAAAGGCGAATATCTGGGACAGATTCTTCCTGACTCTATACCGGTCAGATTTGTACCTGATTTTCTTTTATCAAATCAGAACTGGTGGTGGCATGGCCGTATTGACTTCCAGAACGATGGCCATGAACTTTTTATGGATATCTATTGTCCCGCGGAAGGTGGTATAAGGATTCGTCACATGAAAACATTAAGCGAATACTGGACTTACCCGGCACCATCCCCTTTCTCAAGTGATCATATCGATGCCAGCCCGTCATTTATCAATAATGGTAATAAGGTTTTTTTCTTATCAGACAGACCCAATAGTGAAGGATACGGTATCTGGTATGCAGAGAAAAACAATGGTGTCTGGTCAGCTCCCCAACCGGCGGAAGTACCTGTAAACTCTTCTATAGAAAAGGGATGGGAGATATCGGTAACAAATAATGAAACTATTTATTACCGGATGAAGGTGACTGGAGGATCAGACATGGAAGACATTTTTGTAATTAATAAAGTCAATGGTCAATATACTACTCCTGAAAGACTTGATGATAATATTAATTCTGCGTATAGTGAATTGGGAGTGTTCGTCGATCCTGAAGAAGAATACATGTTGTTTAGTTCAGACAGACCTGATGGATTTGGTGGATATGATATTTACATAAGCTATAGAAATACGGATGGAACGTGGGGGGAAGCAGTTAATTTAGGGGCAAGTATTAATTCCAGCTCAAGCGACAATGCCCCATCGGTTTCATCTGATAAAAAGTACTTATTTTTTAATAGTCGCAGGGAGGGGAATGGGAATCCCTTCTGGGTAGATGCACAAATTATTGATGAATTAAAACCTGCTGAATTGAAGTAAAATAGCATTTTATTAAAGTTGGGAATCCATATGAAATCAAAAAAAAATCCTTTGATTTAGATATTTGTAATACCAATTTTTATAACATCAAGCTTTAATTCAACTTAATCTCAATGTGAGAATTCCATTGAAATGAAAGGTTATTAAGGTTCATACCTTGAACGGTTCCATCCCGGAATATATAACCAGCCAGCTTAATCAACTATTTACGGGAATAATCATACTACTGCAAATTCCGACGTAATTAACCACTCTTCTCCGGTTTAATGTTAACATTTTATATATAGCGTGTTGTGCTATTAAATAATGCATGTTATTGAATATTATTTTTTTATATCAGGCTGCTCCGACGGCGCGGCCTGATATAAATCTGATTTACAATATTATCGGCTTTATTAGCACAACACGTTTTATATATAATCAAATTATACCAATGATCAGGGAGTTTTCCTGAACAGATACAGGAAATACCAGGACATTCCAATGTTTCTGTTTCCCAATACTATCCCGGAGCAATGAATTTAAATGGGTCATTTGTTTTTAATAACGTACTTTTTTAACCACCCCAGGGTTAGTGTCAGGTATGGATTTAAAATTCCGGATAAGTCTGACTTTTTGATAAAATAAATACCTTTAGATTTCATTTGTACAGATTTAATAACTGTTTTAATATGAAAAAAATCATGCTGTTTTCCTGCCTGGCATTTTTCCTGAGTTCATCTCATCCGGATGAAAAAGAAATGACATTTTGTAACCCCATGAATCTGAATTATCGTTTTCAGGCCAGTTCAAATGATTCTTATCGGGAAGCTGCAGATCCTGTGATAATTAAATACAAGGAAAAGTTTTTATTATTTGCATCACACAGTGGCGGCTACTGGTATTCAGGCGATCTGCTAAACTGGAATTTTATTCAAATTACCACATTGCCTATCGAGGATTATGCCCCTGATGCGATCACGATCAATGACACTATTTATTATATCGCTTCATCTATGGTGAAAAAACCTGTTTATTATACAACCAATCCTTTTGAGGATACCTGGAAACCGATGGAAAAGAGCTTACCCTTTCCCGTCTGGGATCCCCACTTTTTCCTGGATGATGACGGACAGAGGTACCTTTACTGGGGTTGCTCAAATAATGATGATCAGCCTATAAGAGTTATTCAGCTTAACACAGCGATGCAGCCGGTGACAGAACCGGTTGTCCTGATAAAACATAATCCGAAACTGTACGGATGGGAAAATCCTGGAGAAATGAATGAATTCGAAAGAAACGGATACAATGAGGGTGCATGGCTGACGAAATATAATAATCGTTATTACCTTCAATATGCATCACCCGGAACCGAGTTTAAAGTTTATGCCGATGGTGTTTATACCTCAGATTCCCCTATGGGGCCCTTTAATTATGAAGTATACAGTCCTTTTTCATATAAGCCGGGAGGTTTTATTGGAGGTGCAGGGCATAGCTCAACATTCCAGGATAAATTCGGTAACTACTGGCACATATCAACAGCTGTTATCTCAAAGCGGTTTATATTTGAGCGCCGCCTTTCATTATTTCCTGCCTCTTTTGATAAGGATGGGGTGCTTCATACCTTTACAGCCTTTGGTGATTATCCGACAATAATCCCTGATCATAAAATAGATTTCGAAAGGGAGAGTCTTTTCAGGGGTTGGATGTTGCTATCATACAACAAGAAAGCATCTGCATCATCGACTGAGGAGAACAATCCTGTTATAAATGCCACCGATGAAGATATAAAAACATGGTGGTCTGCCAGATCAGGGAATCCTGGTGAATTTATAAGTTTAGAGCTGGATGACAGGGTGACAGTGTATGCCGTTCAGGTTAATTTCGCAGATAATGAGTCACAGCTGAAGCCCGACAGTAAAAATATCTTCTACTGCTATAAAATACTCGCCTCAGATGATCAGGTAAATTGGAAGGTAATTGTGGATAAAAGCAACAATAGCAAAGATGCCTGTCATGATTATATTGAACTCGGGGAGCCATTGAAAACCAGGTATATTAAACTTGAAAATGTCAGGGTTCCGGATGGGAAATTTTCGGTTTATGATTTTCGGATCTTTGGAATAAGAGAGGGTAAGGTTCCGGATGAAGTTGCTGCGCTTTCTGTAGAACGCAATGAATCAGATTCCCGAAGGGCCACTGTTAAATGGACAAAAGACAAAACAGCTACAGGCTATATAGTTAATTATGGAACGGATATCAATAAACTCTATACCTCTGTGATGGTCTACGATTCAGATTCTTTGAAACTGACCGGTCTTAATAAGGGAGTAACTTACTTTTTCAGCATAGATGCCTTTAATGAATCGGGTATTGTAAAAGGCCAGACAAAAGTGAAAAGTGAATGTAGTAACTAATCTTCAGACCCCGGTATTATTGAATACCTTTGCCCGATTTAATCTGACCGATCAATTTAATGGCAAACCATAAAATCCAATGGAATTAATAATATAACGTCAGTTCGATATAAAAAAATAGATTATAAAGTACTGAATATGAATAATTCAATAATTATGAGCAAAGGGAATAATGGAAAGATGAAATAATGAAATGTATTTAACAATAGTATATCATTAGAATCCAATATTCCATTGTTTCATTGTTTCATCAATATGTATCAGTCTATAAATCAATTATTTGTCATATAATTTATATCGAGCTCACGTTAATGTAATATTCATTTTTCGGTTTACGGAACGATGAAATTTCCGGAATCATATGCACAGTTTGCTCTGAAATGATGTAATTGGCTTGATCGGAATTTCCAGCTAATATTTAGAATTATTTGCCTTCAATGGGCACTTCAACATAATTACTAACCTTTTAAAGAGAGATTATCCGTTTATCAGAAATGTTCAATACTGAACAACAGCTGTTCGAATAAGAACATTTGATGGCGGCCCTGGAAATAAGTGAGATAACTACTTCCCTGATAACTAATTATAAAAGATTTTGGGCATGTTTTTTGGAAAATGGTTAAAGCTTTCATAATTATCTTATCCGTATTTGTTTTAACTTAAATTCTTTATTATGAAGTACCTGAATTTATCCCGTCGCAATTTCCTGAAAAAATCCTCATTCAGCTTCCTGGGAGCCGGCATACTTGGAAACAAAACTTTAATCAATACAGGATCACCTGATGACGATTCTCCGCCGAAAATCAAGGAATACAGGACGCTTGGCCGTACAGGATTCAAAGTGTCTGATATTGGTTGCGGACCCGTAGAAATTCCGCACGAAAATATGCTAAAATATCTGATCAGGTCAGGTATTAATTTAATTGACACGAGCGCGTTTTATGAAAATGGAAATAATGAAAGAATGGTGGGGAAGGCAATAAAAGATTTTAAAAGGGAATCCTTGTTTATCAATACTAAAATTATTGTCAGAAAAGACGATACCAAAGAAAATATTGTTGAAAAGGTCCGTACCAGCCTTGATCGTCTGCAAACCAGTTATATTGACGGACTCATGCTGGGTATTGTGAATTCAAGTGAAGAAGTTAAGAATGAAAAATTTCACGAGGCGATGGAACAATTAAAGCAGGAAGGGCGGGTAAAATACTGTGGTGTTGCCTGTCATGGCTCAAGCTGGACCGAAGATTATGAAGAATCCATGGAAGAGGTACTTTTTAGTGCATTGGATGATTCCCGGTATGACCTTCTCCTGCTGGTTTATAATTTTGTTCAGAAAGAAATGGGTGAAAATATCTTAAAAGTATGCAGAACTAAGAATGTTGGAACGCTGGCTATGAAAACAGAACCTTTTGGAGGATCTTTTCTGGAAGTACTTGAACACGTCGAAGAAGTGGAAAGAGAGGGAACCGAACTTAATGAGTACTGGAAAACATTATACAATAAATACCTGGACAGACAGGAACTTGCCAGACCATTCCTTGAAAAATATTCACTTCAAAATGATCAAGCCATTCGTGATGCATCAATACGCTTTATTCTTGATAACCCGGACATGAATTCGGTATTAATCACTTTCAGGGATTATCAGAGTGCGGAAGAATATATAAACCTGTCCGGTTCAAGACTGACTGAAACTGATCAGGCAATTATGAACTTTTATCTTGAGAATTTTGCAGCCCTCTATTGCCGTCATGCCTGTGGGATCTGTGAATCAGCCTGTCCCCATCATATTCCTGTTAATACCATCATGCGTTATAATCATTACTTCATGGCACAGCACCGGCAAAAATACGGGATGCAAATGTATAATGAATTGAAGGGGGGAACCCCGGATAATTTGTGCGCAACATGCCAGGGGTATTGTGAAAAAGCCTGTCCGTACGATGTTCATATCAGGGGATTGTTGACCATGGCTCACCGGAATTTAAGTTTGAATAAAATAAAATATACTTGAGCAACTCAATACAGATAAATCCGAGGTGTATCCTTTCGTTACATCTGATGGAAAATATTTCTTTTTTTCAAGCAGAAGGACTCTTTATAAAGAGTATTCCGAAGAACCGGTTAGTTATGAAAAGAAAATAAAAATCTTAAATAGCCCGGGCAATGGGAATCAGGATATCTACTGGGTGGATGCCGGGATCATCCGGGCATTAAAACCGGAATAATTTATAATCATAGCATCAATGAAAGGTAATTTCCTTGTAAAATTATTATCACCTGACTATTATTTAGCGTTTATTCAAACTCTATTTTGATGGATTTATAGTACAATGTGGTTGTTGATTCAAAACCTGAATCGGTTGCAATCATCAACCAGATCTCCCCGTTTGAATTTGTCGGAATATCTATTGGGTTCCCAATGTTATTTCTGTTGATCAACATAAATGGTGTCGGGATCTCCTCTGAAACACCGATTGTACCCAAAACCCTGAGAACCGGATTGGATAAACCGGATTGAAGTAAAGACTCAAAATTCGGACGATAGTGGTTGATATCATCAATACTATTTTCCGGAGGATAACTGATGCCACCTGCTCCCAGGGCCAGATCAGGACTGCCACCAACACCAAAAGCATTGGATGGTGCATTGGATGCTAATTCTATATCGAAGGTCACAGAATAAGTATGGTCTGGCTTAAGATTGTCAAACTTTCTATAGATAGCAGAAAACAGGTCATCACTATGATTATTTCCCGAAATTTTTAAGGCTTTTGTATTTTGATCCAGAGATTCAGGCAGAAAGGTATGCTCAAATTCTAACTCATAAAATTCCTCCTCGCCAACGGGATAATCAGAAAAAAAACACTCCCAGTTTTGCATGCCTGATTCAAAGCTGAACTCAAAAACTAATGGATTTCCTCTCCCAGTATCTTCATCGCAGCCAGGCATTAATATGGAAAAAATTTGAATAATCATAACACAAATTTTCTTCATGAATCGATTATTTGCTAATGGTTAATTTATGTTGCTCCTTTTTAATAAAACCCTGGTTTGCAAAGACTGAATAAATGATATTATATATCCATGATGTTAATAAAATTAATTTGGTTGCGTTATCCGATACCATTAAAAATGGTCCGACTTCGTGAAGTCGGTCGCAAAAGAAAAGTATTCGCCTTACTTTTAATTCAGTATTCATGTCAAATCAAATAAATTACGTCATGACGAAAAGAATATTGAATAGTCTGACAACAGATAATATTAAGGTAAGCTTCTTTTTATTGCTGGCACTTTTTATTAGTCTGATAATGATTTCACCGAAGTGGAATATTGGAATATTTTCATTCCTGGCTTATTCTGTAAACTTAAGATACTTTAGAAATGTTAAAATATGGAAGGCAATATTACTGACCTTGTATGTTTATAGTAGTGCAACTTTTATTGCCAACCAGGGAGTAATGCCATTTTCCGGTCCCTTAATGCTGACATTTATATTAATAAACGGTACAATACAGCTGATCCCATTTATATTGGATAAAATAATGTATAAAAGATTACCCGGTGGATTGTCGGTTTTTATTTTTCCTGCAGCAGCTATTGTGGTGGATTCGTTTATTGCCCATGGTCCTAAAGGCACCTTTGGTAATATCGCATATACCATGGTAGATTTTAATATATTGATGCAACTTGTGTCTGTTACCGGGATCTGGGGAGTGGCATTTCTTATCTATTTGTTTGCTTCGGTGGTAAACCAGATTTTAGAAAACAGAACGGATATTGCTTTTGTCATCAGATACTCGGTGATATATGTTTCATTATTTTCACTTGTTATATTATTTGGATTCTTCAGATTACAATCTGGAAAATCATCATTAGCTAATGCTGAAACTGTCAAACTGGCATCTGTCACTTCTGAAAATGTTCAATGGTTTATAGCTGTTAATAAAGCTGTGACAGGAGAAACAATGGTATTCCCAAAAAAATTGGATCAGACCTCTCCTGAAATAATTGCTTTCCAATCTTCATTTAATGAATTTATCCTTGACCACAACAATCCCAGGTATGATTCTGTATATGTTGCATTGGATAACTTTTGTAATGAGATATTTGAATTCAGCCAGAAAGCGGCAGATGCCGGTGCAAAAGGAATTTTGCTTTCTGAAAGTGAAATTATAACCTTTGAGGACAGGGAGAAACATATCATAGAGAAGACTAAGGCATTTGCAAAAAAAAATGAAGTATATTATTTCTTTGCAATGACAACAATATTCCCGGAAAGAATGGTAGCAAAAATGGCTTATTCAGGTAATAAGATTATAAGCATCAGCCCTTCCGGTGAAATCATGGATATTTATTACAAAAATGTACCTGTAGTAGAAGTGGATCCCTCAATTCCTGGTGATGGAAAGATAGATATCATAGAGACACCCTTTGGTAATTTTTCTCCGGTGATTTGCTATGATGCTGATTTCCCCGATTTAATGAAACAAACAGGTAATAATGGTACGGATATAATTCTGGTAGCAACAGGCGACTGGTATTCAATCACACCATATCACTCTAAAATAGGTGTCATACGATCTATAGAAAATGGTGTATCAATGTTTAAGACTGCAAGTTACGGGCTGTCTTTAGCTGCAGATCCATATGGTAATATACTGGCAGAAGATGATTTCTTTACGGATGAAAATCATATTATGATTGCAGATGTACCTGTACAAAGAGTAAAAACAATGTATAGTGCAGTCGGAGATATTTTGATACTTCTGTCACAAATCTACCTGTTAGTACTGATCGTTTACCTGTTAAGTTCGTCTATGATTAAAAAAATGAGAAAGTACAAAATATATGATTTCATCAGAAATAAATTATTTTCTGCAAAATAGTTATAATTGACTCTCATGGTTTTTTCTTAATTTAGAATGAGTGTTCCAATCAAACCACGTTCACGATGCGGATATCATAACAATAATAAATGCCTGCAGAGATCAATATTATCCAGACTCCGGTCTTTATAGTTATTTTCCTATTCCTGTTTGTGAGCTTGTTTCTTTTTACACATAATAAAGGGAAAAAAGTAAGCAATTATCTCCTGGGAATTTTGTTTCTATGTTATAGTTTATGGATTTGGGATATCTATGCTATATATATTTTGTATGACAGGTATCCTTCTCTGGCTTATATATTTAATAATCTTCTCTGGCTGATAGGACCCTGTACATTATTTTATACAAGATCTGTTATTTATAAAGACTTTAGGCTCAAAGGAATAGATCTTTTCCATCTGATCCCTTTCGTCATAGCTACTCTATTCACAATATTCGCATTTCATATAAGATCAACAGATTTTAAACGTACTTTTCTGGAACATGCACTTAAAGATACCGGACCATTAAACTGGGGAAGCAGTGTTTTAATTATCAGTTATGGATTTACCTATACTATTATTGCATTCAAAGCAATACTCAGATATCAGAAAATATTGTCTAATAAGCTTTCAAATGCCGGGAGTATCAACTTATCCTGGTTAAAGTTTATGCTGATAGGTTACATCATAATTTTCCTGAGCCTGGTAGCTATCATCGGATTACAATACCTTAAGTGGGAAGGACATTTTCCCATAAGAAGTCTCTATATTTTGATCCCGGTTTTGCTGATTTTTATTACTACCATACTCTTCAAATCTCTGAAGCAACCTGAGATTTTTTCAGGGATTTCAACTGAGGAAATCAAAGAAGAGTTAAAATATATTCACTCCAGGCTCACAAAAGAAGACAGTGGAAAATATGCTGAAATCCTGGAGAATTATATGTATACGAAAAAACCTTACTTAGAACCAGATTTATCAATTAATGATTTAGCCGAGAAGCTGAATATCAATGTAAGAATTATTTCACAGGTGATTAATGATGAACTGGGATCCAGATTTTTCGACTATATCAATAAATATAGAATCGAAGAGGCTAAGTCATTGATGAAAAATCCACTGGATCCTAAGATGACCATCCTGGAGATCATGTATGATACAGGCTTTAACTCCAAATCTTCATTTAATACAGCTTTTAAGAAATTTACAGGTAAAACTCCCAGTGATTATAAAAAACATTTTAAAAATACCTCCGTTTCTGATTAAAATCTTTCTCTCGTTTTAAAACAGTGTTTTTTAATCTAAATCCGGGCTTTTTTAGCAGGTGGAAAAATACGAAGTGATAAATCAAATATCCTCCTTTTATTGATTGAAGCATGGAATGTGGGGGTTGAGGAACGGGCATATTATGCCACAGGTACGTATATGGCTCAAAAAATAGAAGAAAATTGCGGAACGAAATATCTGGCTGAACTTGTTAATAAAGGGAGCATGCAATTTGTCAGGGATTATAATGCTGTTGTTTTAAATGATTATAAGATCGTTTTGTCGAATACTAAATCCTTAAATTCAGTGATCCAAAACATTAAATTCCTGAGTAAAGTGAGCTAGTATTTCCGAAAGGGCCATACACCTGAAATCAAAACATAAACATCAATTTATCAGCCTAATTTGATGTTATGATCTACCTTTAAATGGACTGCGAAATATTAATCTTTCACACACCTGACAGAAAATCCTTTCCTTTTGCTGTCAAAACCCCTGCCAACCTCCTTGCGATTATCGTCAAAGGTACGCTTCCATGCATCCACTTTATCATAACTGGTTGATGTCCAGAAATAAGCATCATCATTAATATCATCAAAGGCACCATCTCCGTATGGACGATATCCCGCCATGATCATCCCGAACCCGGGATAATTTGCAGACGTTTCCTCATCCTCAAAGGACCTCCAACCTATCTCATCAAGTTTCGTATTTGGAACACCAAAATTTTTTTCCAGAATTTTCCAATCCTCGTCAGAAGGAAGGTGCCACCCTGCCGGACAGGCCTTAACTGCTGCATCCCAGCTGTATAGCCTGCCAAACTTATTACAGATCAGGGGATCGTCATCATAACACCATGATCCATCAGATATCTCATAATTCAAATTTTCAGCCATCCACCATTGATTACCAATCTTAACGATATCATACTCCTTTCCATCCCTTGTATCGGTAAATGTGCTTTCAATCAGTGAAGGCTGGGACGAAAGGTAAGACGTCCCAATTAATACGGGAACAACAATCAATCCAATTATTCTTTTCATGATTTAACTAATTTAAGCGCATTAGGTTATTAAAACGAGAGTATAAATAATCAAATTTATATGAAGCCGTGCCGGGGGCGCCACTTCATATAAAAGTTATATACTTAACAATCTGTATTATCCAATAGCATTATGCGTTCATTTAAATTAATATATTATCATTCATATCTGAGTGTTCTTGCAGGATTTATATTGGCTGCTTTAATTACCTGTATATTAACTGTAAGTAAAGAAACTGCCAGGATGAGTATGGCTGATATAATAAATACCAGTTCATCCATCTCAATATGGAAGGCAAAATTCCGGAGCCATCTGTTCATGAGAAAATAAATAACCGGACTGGCAATTACGATCGATATCATATTCAGAATGATAAAGTCTTTTGAAAACAACATCAATATATGATAAACCCTGGCTCCGTTAACTTTCCTTACGCCTATTTCATTTATCCGCTGAGCAGATTCAAAGGTTGAAAGTCCGAACAATCCCAGGCCGGCTATGATAATTGCAAGGATTGTGAAAATCTTAAAGATCTTTTCAAAGGTTTGCTCAATCCTGTATTGTTTGTTGAAGTAATCAACCATGGTTGTATAAACAAAAGGATTTCCCGGAATCATCTCATCAAATTTTGTTTTAATGAATGACAGCGTTTCCTGCAAATTCTCAGTATTGTTCAACCGGATGGCATAATAACCCGGAGGGGTACCGAGGTGATATAACACAGGTTGTATCTCATATTTCAACTTAAGCTGGTGGAAATTTTTAATTACCCCAATGATTGGCAGTTGTGTGTCAAAGATCATAAGTGTCTGTCCAATAGCCTCATCCGGATTGCCCAGTCCAAAAAACCCGACAGCTTTTTCATTGAGAATAATTTCTGTCAGGTGTCTTTCACTGTCTCTTTTAAAATTCCTTCCTGCAATGATTTCAATCTGGTATGTATTCAGAAAATTATAATCAACCCTGCAACCCCTGATAAATTTTGATGATTCAGGCGGTTGGTCCTGCCTTCTTACCGGTAATGTATACCAGTAATCCCGTCCGGGTTCGAATGAAAGGGTTACACTTTCTATTTTGTGGTGTTTCATCAGTTCTTCGAAGAATGTTTGTTCTATTTCATCGAAGTTTTCGGCTCTTTCCACCTCCGCTTTATGCATCAGGATGATGTTTTCCGGGTTGAATCCAAGATCATGGTTGATCATATATCTGATCTGTGAGTAAATGATCAGCGATCCACAGATCAGCGCAAAAGAAATCACAAGTTGGAAAATAATCAGTCCTTTTCTGATTAATACACCCTTTGAAACAGCCTGTAATTCCCCTCTGAGAATACTGAGCGGACTGAATTGCGAAAGCAGAAGGGCGGGATAAATACCGGAAACTAAAATCCCGGTGAGAAAAACCCCAATAAGGATCCATCCGAAATTTGATGACATTAGAAAATGATAGGTGGCGGGTTTACCAACGAGGTCTTCAAAATAAACATTTGAAAACTGGACGATTGTAATGGCCAATGCAACCCCGATCAGGTTAATGAGAACCGATTCAATAAGAAACTGTGCAATTAAATGCCTGCGGAATGCCCCATTAATTTTCCTTAGGCTGACTTCCCTGGCCCTTTCAATCGCCTTTGCTGTTGTAAGATTAATATAATTGAACCAGGCCAGTACCAGAATAAATATAGCAACGACGGTCAGGTAATAATTTATTTTGGTGCTTCCCCTGACTTCAGGTTCCATAACCAGGTCATCAGAATACAGATATATGTCGGTAAGGGATTGTAAACCATACTCATGCTGAAGATTTAATTGTTTCAGTAAATCACCGTAATAGTTATCCCTGATTGCATGAATCTTTTCTATAATAAAGTCACGATCTGCTCCCGGGGATAATTTCAGGTATGTGAAAAAAGCTATGAAGCCCCAATTTTGCTGCATGTTATCATCACCCACGATGCCATGAATTGAGAGCAGAAAATCAAATGTGATATGTGAATTTTCCGGTGTATCCTTAAAAATACCCGTGACCGTATATAAGATACCTCCCTCGCCATCATCCACAAGGATATCTTTTGATACGGGATTCTCCTCTCCGAAATATTTCTTAGACATAGATTCGGAAATTACAGCAGTATTGGGTTTGCTGAGAGCTATGTCTGGATCTCCGATAAGCAGGGGGAAAGAAAATATAGTCAGGAAAGAAGAATCAGCATAGTAGACCTTATCTTCCAGGTAACTGTTCTCTTCATAGGTTATCACTACCTCATCCTCCTCATGCAGTCTGGCAAAATCCTGAACCTCCGGAAGTTCTTCTTTTAAAACCTTTCCCAGTGGAAGCGGGGCCTGCGCACTTGCATATTGAAACTCATGGTTACTGTAATTATTCAATACGATACGGCAGATCTGTTTGCTTTGCTTATGAAAATTATCATAACTCACTTCAAATGCGATATACTGGAAAATAAGTAAGCAGACCGCCATACCGAATGATAGCCCCAATATATTTATAACTGAAAAAACTTTGTTCTTCCGGAAATATCTCCATGCAATAACCAGGTAGTTTTGTAACATGCTCGATTAAAAGTTTACTTTCTGGTATTCCTTATGGAATTCAATTAATATGCCAAACATTTCTAAATATCTGATTTATAATGATTTAAATTTTATATTAAAAATAATCATTAGTAATTTGTCTCAATTTGACACAAAAATTTGTCTCAGATTGGTACAATTAATAACTTTCCTGTTAAAATACAACCGGGTTTCCAATGATCTGGACAGGATGCAAAAATTTCAAGGTAAAATATTAGTAATTGATGACGATAAAGATGTTCTGATCACTTCCAGGATGATTCTCAAACAATATTTCACGGACGTAATTACCCTGGAAAATCCCTATCAACTTGAGGAGGAAGATCTGATCAGAAAAGCGGATGTAATTATCCTGGATATGAACTTTAAGCCAGGAGATACATCCTGTGAAGAAGGAATTATCTGGCTGAAAAAGATTCTTAAAAACAATCCGGCTGCCCATGTCCTGATGAATACTGCATATGGTGATATTGAAGTTGCTGTCAAGGCCATGAAACTGGGGGCTATTGATTTTCTTGTTAAACCATGGACCAAAGAAAAGTTGCTTGCCTCTGTAATGACAACGTATCGCCTCAGCAGGGCACATAAACAGGTCAAAAATCTTAAATACAGGCAACAGGTTTTAATAAATGATCTGAATAGAGATTATTCAGACCTGATTGCTCAT
>Ga0111176_1167_pt1 | contig 15532 bp, 7 predicted proteins | sample DeeMarSWOR324_28_FD_80229 | JGI IMG/M metagenome (GOLD analysis project Ga0111176, IMG submission 80229) | Bacteroides sp. SM23_62_1 | reverse complement strand
GTTACGATGACAAAGCATATTGTTATTACAACAACAATGAAAATAGTGAAGCCAGTACTTATGGCGCATTATACACCTGGGCAGCAGCCATGAATGGTGCTGCAAGCACCCACAATAACCCTAGTGGTGTGCAAGGAGTTTGCCCATCTGGCTGGCATTTACCAAGTGATAATGAATGGAAAAAACTGGAAATGTATTTGGGAATTTCACAGGCCGATGCCGATTATTCAGGACATAGAGGTACAAACGAAGGCAGCAAACTTGCCGGAAACTTAAGCCTTTGGTCTGATGGATTGTTAGAAAATGACGCTGCATTTGGCACATTTGGATTTAATGTTCTGCCCGGGGGCGGCCGACGCTACAATGGCAGTTTCGGCCATTTGGGAGACAACGCCAACTTTTGGAGTGCTACGGAGCACAGTAGCTCAGACGCGTGGGGCCGCCACCTGTACCACAATTACTCCTCAGTGCACCGGTACAACGACATCAAGGCTGACGGCTTCTCGGTGCGCTGTGTTAAAGATAATTGATAATTTGGCTATCTGACTATTTGCTGCGTAGCGGCGTTAAAAAGCAAATTAGTACAAAAAAAGATCCCAAAGAAATTGAAAATGAGATATTTTATGTTGTATTAAACTATATATAACATCATAATATTATATATAGTTTAATATCTTTCAGATTATACAATAAAGGTTGTCCGGTAAGGACAACTCTTAATACTTGAAGGTATAGTATTTACGGGTTCTTTATACAGCGGACAGAGCAAGCTAATGTTGCTAATGTCTTTATTTCAATAGAGGTCTTATCTATTGCCATTTTCCAATAAGGTATACTATAATTGGTTGCAGATAATTCCGGACCTGAAAGACCAAAACTATGAGTTTCAGACCAAAATGTAGTAGTTTGGTTTATAAAATTATACTCATTTAGTGACATATACCCTCCGGGTAATGCTGTAAAGCCAACTTCATTTGTAGCTCCAACATTTGGTGGTGCCCAAAGTGTGGATGTATCTTTCAATTTCCCACCAGCAATCTCATTCCCGCCAAGAAAAGCTATCAGAACACTCCATTCCTTGTTCTTTGGCACATGCCAACCAGTCGGGCATATACCTTGTATTTTATGTATAGACGCTGTGTCTGAAAGATTATAGTCCACCATTTCCTGCCATTCATATAATCCACCATAAATATCACAATTAGCTAAATCATCATTATAACAATATTTCTCTATTATTCCATTGTCAGATGCATCATAATATCGCAAGATTTGAGTTCCAATATTTAGATTTTCAGCCATCCAAGTTTGTGTTCCAATCTGCACAGTATTATAATATTGCCCGGACCAGTATATTCTGTTCAGATAAACATCGATCATAATATCTAATGTGCCCTGTGGATAAACTGAAGTTACTTTTATAGTTTCCATATAAGACTTTACCGGTAAACCTGTTCTGTTTACAGTTATAGTAATAGTATCCGTTTCGTCTGTTATTTCACCATAAGAAGGAGATACTGTAATCCATTTACGACTAGGTGTGATAATATAAAATAATTGATCTTTACCAATGTTTGAAATGGTAAATGAGATTTTAATTAAATCAAATCTAAAGTCTAATAGGGTATCAGAAATACTTGGTGCAGGAATTGGAATCAATGCGAAATCGATATTTTTAGTTTCAGCTGACTTTATTTTTACATTCTTTTTCCCTGAAGCATAAGTGTATTTTAATGCCTGTATTTCATATTCCCCCGGAACGAGGTTTTTGAATAGGTATGATCCATTTGCGTCTGTCCGGGTTGAATCATTTGTGCTTGTTATTGATACCGATGCTTCATGGATAGGTTCGCTGGTTTCAGCATCGGTTACCATACCTACAATGTCACCAGGGAGGATAATTTCTGGTGGTACACAACGGTAGAGTGAGATGATAATAAGATTGAGAATGAAAATTTTTATGACTTTTACCAATCTCATATCGTTAATTAAGAGTTGGGATATATGTAACTATCAGCAAGTTAAAAAAATCATTTTAACTGACAACAGATCTGACAGTTTTTTTACTTTCATTTCCCACCTTCACACTTTTGCACTTCTCCACCTTTATACTTTCACACCTTCCCTCCTACCGGGAAATGAAAACCGAAAACCAGGAACCATCTTCCACACCCAAACCCTTCACCCATTCCCACCGAAAACCGAGAACTGAAAACCGGGAACCATTCACCCTCCCCAGCCCTCCCTGTCCAGGTTCCTGTAATTCACCGCCTCAGAAATGTGATACGCCTTGATATAGTCACTCCCATCAAGATCGGCAATGGTTCTCGAGACCTTCAATATCCTGTCATATGCCCTGGCCGACAGCTCGAACTTTCCATGGCATTTTTCAGCAGGGCAAGTCCGGCTTCATCAGGACGACAGAACATATTCATAAGCTTTGATGACATCTGTGCATTGCAATGGATGCTCCTGTATCCTGAAAACCTTTGTTCCTGGATCTTCCTGGCCTTTGTAACCCTTTCCCTGATAACCTGGCTTTTTTCACCGTGTTCCATCCTGGATAAATTATCGAATGGTACCGGTACGACCTCAATATGGGTATCGATCCTGTCGAGTATTGGACCCGAAATCCTGGATAAATACCTCAGCACATTACCGGGCAATCATTCACATTCCCGCTCCTGGTGATTATAATATCCGCATGGACAGGGATTCATGCTCGCCACCAGCATGAAGCTGGCAGGGTACTCTATGGTGAAATTGGCCCGGGACATGGTTATCATGCACCCCTTCATCGGCTGGCGCAGCACCTCAAAGACATACCGTTTGAATTCGGATAGTTTGTCCATGAACAAAATCCCGTCTTGGGCCAGGGAGATCTTTCCGGGTTGGGGATAGGCTCCTCCCCCGACCATGGCGATGTCAGAGATCGTGTGATGGGAACCACGAAAAGGCCGTTTGGTTACGAGCGATGAATAGTATTCTATTTCCATTGCAACAGAAAGGATTTTCGTTGTTTCAAGTGCTTCTTCAAGGTAAAGTGGCGGTAATATCCCGGGTAACCGCTTTGCCAGCATAGTCTTCCCGGCACCGGGAGGACCAATCATGATAAACATGAGAACAATATTAAAGATCATCGTGTGGACTGTATTCATTATCTATGCAATTCACTTCATCCATAAACAGGCTCTGGAAAATGGTATAGCAGCATTCTTATTCGGGATACCAGCAGTTGTTATTGGAGCTGAAGTTATTTACGTTATTTTTATGAAAGATGAAAAGAATGAGTAACAGGAGTATTAATACTATATAGCCAATTATCTATTGCATCCATATTGCAACCAAAAAGAAAAAGACCTTTAGAAAATATCTAAAAGTCTTTATTTATAGGTCGGGGTGGTGGGATTATTCGTTGCTTCGCTCCTCATGATCCCTGTTTGGGAGTAAATCAAAACAAAAAATGACCAGCTAAAGCTGTTATTTTATTGTCTTTCAGTCGTTTTTGAAAGCAAGCTTTCAACACTCCTTCAGCCAATAAAAGACCCGGCATCTTTCGGTGCCGGGTCATTTTTTGTTTTGTCGGGGTGGTGGGATTCGAACTCACGACCCCCTGCTCCCAAAGCAGGTGCGCTAACCGGACTGCGCTACACCCCGGGAATGGTTCCAGGTTCCTGGTTATGTGTTAGTGAGGGTTTTGGGTGTGTTTTCTATGTATAGCTTCTATACATGCCCAGAAGCATTTTTGATGCCTGCTCATACTTCTGGTAAAACTCTTCATATTCCTCAGGAGTGATCTGGTTCAGATCAAATAACTGCTGCAGCAGGATCACAGACTCAAAAATACAACCACGGGAGATGATAACATAATTTTTCTTATCCTCGTTGTTTACCCTGCTTGTGCTTTCAGCCAGATGTAATACCGATTCCTGGCTGTTTTTCTTCCATTGATCACGGATTAAATCATCGATATCAGGATGATTGCCCAGAAAAACAAAAACTTTGTGGTTCAGTTCCCGAAGAACCTGGTAAATGTCTAGTTTTTCGAAATCAAACATAATGTAAAAATTTAGTGGCGGAGAGGGGGGGATTCGAACCCCCGGTACCTCTTTTTGAAGTACGGCGGTTTAGCAAACCGCTGGATTAAGCCTCTCTCCCACCTCTCCGGGTTGATATGTCTTATTTATTTATATTTTATGTCAAGAACCTATTTTATGCCCACCCCTTCGGGATTATTCGCTCCCAAAGGCCACCCCATGTCCTGCTCATGATCCCTCTCCGGGTTTAACCACACATGTAATTTTACCGGAGCTTCATCCATTTAATACTCTCCGGTGCAATTGCGGTGAAAGGGATTATTCGCTCCCGCAGATCCCCACACATCCAACCTAAATATTATCTGCCCGTAAATATTTACCGACTCACGATTCACGACTCACGACTCACGGCCCTAAAAAAGCAGCACAAAAGTATAAAAATGAACAGGAAGTACAAAAAAATAATTATCTCCATTATCAGAAATTATAAAAGAATGTCAGCCGTGCCGTCAGGGACGGATCAATTTTTTTTCCACCGGGTAAATCCTCATATGTTTCAACAAAGATATTCGGAGTAAGGTAGATTTTGTCGTTGGGATGCCATGTAAAACCGAGAAGTACAAGGTTCCTGTGATCTGATCCCGACTCTGTGGCAGGATCAAAATAATCGTACCGGCCAACAACACTGAATTGTTCTGCAATATATACGCTTCCGAAAACAGACAGTGCAAGCGTTGTCCTGCCGGAATAAGTCAACCCGATATCATCAAACAGGGCATTTTTCTGAATCGGCATGAATCCTTCTATTCCGAACGAATATTTATGTTCTTTCTTATAACCGGCGAACAAACCGGGAGTTATGGTATGGTTTGCCAGGGTGGATGATGAGGCAGGATCTCTTTCATCTGCAACCCTGGGAGCACCATGAAAATCTCCGTAAAATGTGATATGCCAGTTACCACCGGGATTGAACATGATATGACCGAACAGCCGTTTTTGTTTGTTGTTCTCTGGTTTGGGACCAAAACCATTTGCATACATGACATAATATTTTAAAGGCCCTCCCTCCAGTATATCTCCTGAAAATGATATACCGAAGTCCCTGGAAGGAGAAATATGACGCAGGTCACCAATAGTCTTTTCAAGGTACCTGTGTCCCCAGACATCCTCAGATACTGTATAGGTAGGGGGTGGTGAAATGCCCAATACCATAACATGGTTCCCGGAATAGCTCCATTTAAGGTAGGCATCCTTGATGAATACTATAATATTCTGTCCGGCAGTAATCTGTGACTCAAGCCGGAAACGGGTGGAAAATTTCTCAGAGATCCGGTAGGCCTGGCTTAAACTACACGAAATGAACAGGGAAATAGCTGACATCATTATAAGATAATTTTTTTTCATAATAGCCTGTTAATTAGGATTTTGTTATTCCTATTGTGTTAAACAATATAATTCCTGAATATGTTATCCTGAAATATCTGCAAGAATAATTAATTCAGGGAAAAGTACAGAATATTAAAGTTGTATTTTGACTAAATAGATTATCTTTATTATACTAAATCATCATATCATATTAAACCAGTAAAATCTCCACAAATATGAGATCATTATATGGAATTACGATATTTTTCCTGTTCATTTTCACAACATGTGCAGAACAGACTCAATGGGAAAAATTTGAAATGAAAACGATACAGGGTTACTATATTACGAGCTCAGAACTGGATGAAGTGGATCCCTTTGAGGGCCTGGGTAATTACGGGGGATTTAACCTGTTCGACAGGAATCCGGCCACAGCATGGGTAGAAGGTGTGGAAGGAGACGGTATCGGGGAAACTTTTACGATTAGTATTGGTAATGAGTTGAAGGATAACATATTTATCCTGAATGGTTACCAGAAATCCAATGACCTGTTCCTGCAGAATAACCGGATCAAAACTCTTCGTCTGACGCTGTATGTTGGATTTATGATTCCCGGTGATGTTACGGAGATCTATGCCTCTGTCTATGCCATTCCGTTTGGAAAACCGGCAGAGATAACGCTGGGAGATAAAGTCGGGATTCAATCAATCGCTTTTCCTTTTGATAAGAAAGGTGCAGAAGCATTAAAAGATAATCTGGCACCATTATTTCTCAAAGATTTTCAACAACGGATAGAAGAAATCCGGGAAGTTTCAGGTGCTGCTGAATTAATACCGGAAGTTCATTATCTCCTGAAATGTGAGATTATGGATATATATAAAGGCACCAAATATGATGACACCTGTATCTCCGATATCTGGCTCAGTTCGGAAGGAGAGGAAAAACTCACCGGAATAGAAGAGGGTGAAATCATCACAGATATTTATAAAGATGACAACGATGGAATGGTATATGTCAATACCAGCAAAAGGGAGAAGATCGTCCTGGCAGATGAAAAAGCCCTGGAAAAGGCAGAAGATCTCCCTGAAGGTCAACATCTCTACCTTGAAATCATGGATGTAAGCCCGGATAAAGAGTGGATTCAGATCGATTTTATGTACCGCTCCGAAGAAGAGGACAGGATCGAGGAAATAGGGCAGCTCTACAGTGTAAGATTCCTCTGCCCCGTCGATAGAGGCCTTTTGAATGATGCTTTCCATCTTTATGGATTCCAGCAAAAAGATGGGAAGATTTATATTGAAACAGAAGATGGATTGATAGATCTGGAGGAAGTTGCCGGAAAGCTGGAGAAGAGCAGGCATTAATAAATCGCCGGGTTAATCCCTGATTGCCAGTTCGTTGGACAATCAATGAAATATCGAAAAACGTAACTTCGAAAGCCTAAATAAAAACGAAAATTGAAAATCGAAATTCGAAACCTGCCTGATGGTAAGCAGGTGAAAATGAAAAACGAAATTCCGAAAAACAAAACCTGCCTGCTGGCTATTATTAACTTTTTACCCCGGTTAACAACCGGATTTGCTGGTGTACCCTGCATTACTTCAACTCATGGTTAACAACCGGCGGAACTTCACATTCAAAACCCAATACTCTCACCAACTGGCACCCTGCACCATGTTTTACACACCATTACCTTGTGAAGGCGGACATCTTGAACCCTATATCTTATATTTTCTACCCTTCCTTAGCCTTAGCCTCAGCCATAGCCTTCTTTTATTAGTCTGAAATCCTAACACCCACACCCTTATCCCAAACCCAAAACCGACAACAGACAATCCCGAATTTCTGCAATCAGCCTGAGGCTGATGCTTAGAAATTCGAGGATCCTCGAAATGGTTGCGGAATCATAGATTCCGACCATTTCGGGACTGAAAACCGAAAACCTATTTCGTTTTTTCGTACTTTTGATTAACTGGCCACAATATTTAACTTACCAGGATTTCAAAAACTTTATATGACCTTAGAAGAATTAATTAAATACCTTGATGAAAAACCCAGCGAACGGCTGGAGTTCAAAGAATGTAAAAACGGACTTGACTACAGTATATTTGATACGATCTGTGCTTTCCTGAACAGAAAAGGCGGAGTTATTGTTCTGGGTATCAATCATGATGGTGATATCAGGGGGATTAATCCTGCAATGGTTAAAAAGATCAAAAAAGAAATTGTCAATGCTTCGAATGATATGTCCATCCTGAATCCCCCATTCATCTTATACCCGGAGGAATTTGAGGTTCAGGATAAAAAAATAATTGCTGTCCGTGTACCCGTAAGTTCACAGGTTCATAAATATAATTCGGTTATTTATGACCGGTATAATGATGCTAACTTCAGGATATCGCAAAGTCAGCAGATTGATGAAGTATATTCAAGGAAAAGAAACTATTTCACAGAAAATGAAATTTTTCCCTATTTAACAAAAAAACACTTCAAACAGGAGCTGTTCAGGAAATGCCGCAACCTGATCCGCAGTCAGAATCCCGATCATTCCTGGCTGGCAATGGATGATGATGAACTGCTGACCACCGCAGGTTTTTTTGCCACTGATTATAAAACCGGAAAAGAAGGGTATACACTCGCAGCAGCTTTGCTATTCGGACAGGATGATGTAATACACCAGATACTACCACAGTACAGGATCGATGCAATGGTCCGTATCATAGATAAAGACCGGTATGACGACAGGAAAATCATCCAGACCAATCTTATTGAAGCATATGAACAACTGATGGAATTTGTCGAGAAACACCTGAATGATAAATTCTATATGGAAGGAGATGTACGGATCAGCCTCCGTGAGAAAATTTTCAGGGAAGTGATAGCCAATCTTATTGTGCACAGGGAATATACCAATGCCCAGGCTGCAACATTTATGATCTATGAAGACAGGATTGAGGTCAAAAATGCAAATAACCCGAGGGATTACAGAAAACTGGATGTGGGAAGTTTTGAACCTTTTCAGAAAAATCCCAATATAGCCCGGTTTTACCGTGTATTGGGACGTGCTGAAGAGATAGGATCAGGCGTCAGAAACATCACCAGGTACCTGAATATTTATGCCAATAAAGCAAAACCCTCATTCCATGAAGATTACATCTTTACAACTACGATTCCTCTCTATCATGAAAATATTAAGGTCATTCGTGAAGGTGTGAGTGAGGCAATAAATGAGGGAGTAAATGAGGGAATAAAGAAGGCGGTAAATGAGGCAGTAAATGAGGCAGTAAATGAGGCAGTAATTGAGCCTCTTTCAACTGATGTAAAAAAGAACCTTACAAGAATAGTTATGTATCTCGATGCAAATGAAGGAGTTAAGTCTGACAGCATCATGCATACAACAGGTGTATCCAGGGCAACTATTGTCAGATACACCCAGATATTGAAAGAGCTGGGGATTATTGAATTCAGGGGAGCACCTAAAACGGGAGGTTATTATCTGACAAAAAGGTTCAGGAAAAAATTGAAATAGTTTGCTTACCGAAAGAAGAGTCCTGCCATAAGACAAAGGGTGAAAGTCAAGATTCGAAAATCGAAACCTGCCTGACCGGCAGGGAGATAAAAATGAAAAAAGAAATTCTGAAAAACGAAACCTGGCTGGGGCTTGCACCCTGTTGGCTGCTTAATCAGTCTTTTGACGGCTATTAAAATACTCATACGATGACTTTAAAAACACTCATATGATGACCCTTAAGAACACTTATACGATGACTACAAATCTTCGTTTGAATGCTTATGCATTTAGGTATATTATTATCGTTTAAATTATCAAATATCTTAAGATTGTCAGTCATCGTATGAGTATCTCGGCGGGTCAAACATTATTCTATTACCATCCTCCCGCGCAGCAACTCCGGTCCTCTCAGCTCAAGAAAATAAAATCCCTCCTTCAACACCTCCCTCTTTAAAACATACTCAGAAGCAGTGATGTTCTCCACGATTCTGCATATCTTCCCTGAAAGATCAATGATATACAGGGTGTAAGGATGTCCCTCAGGATTGTCAAATATCAATATTGTGGATTCATTGAAAGGATTGGGTACGATTTTGAATTCATTCTCCCGGAAGCGGGATATTCCTTCAGGAGTTTCCTGGATCCGGTTATCTTCAATATTCGACATGGAGTGACTGTAAGGTCCGGAATCAGCTTTTTTGCTCGCTGCTCCAGTTGGATAACAGGGATCCGTCAGAATCCCGGCTACCCTGTAATAATATCGGTGTTCCATTGCTATGGGATCAGTATCGGTATAGTTATTAATACTTCCCACCGTTTTATATTCACTCAAACCGGTTGAATCAGTTCCTCTATAAATCATAAATGAAGAAAGATATGTTTTAATATCATCCACATCTTCAATCTCATAATCAGTCCATTCCAGATTAACTCCACCTTCTGAACTAACATACTGTAAAAATATTGGTTTATGATACCTGTTATTTTCAATATCTGATTCATTATTACAGCTATCAATGGATGTGATTTTGTATAAATAGGTCTGGCTCTCAGGATCTGCTACAGTATCGAGAAATATACTTAATTTATCGGCAGCAACAGTTCCGATCAGATCAAACTTCCCGATCGTTGACTCCCGGTAGAGATTATAGGCAATGGTCCCCACATCCGGTGTTTTTTCCCATACAAGAAGGTTCTTTCCTGTTGCCAGGGAAACTGTTACGATGCACAGTTGTTCATCCGGATAAGGAATGTTATATTTTACATACACAGTGTCTGAATTGATACAGCCATGCTCATCTGTAACATAAACGATGTACTCATTTTCCTCCGTGACCTGGATGACCTGGTTATCTGAGCTTTCGTACGACCAGAGGTATTTTGAAAATCCCGGTCCTGCATCAAGGGATATTTCAGTGTCCTGACATTTAATAATATCCTCGCCAAGATCAACATCAGGTATGCCATAAATGACAACAGATGAAAAACTCATTTCGGAAAGGCTGTCCCAATCATTTGTTGCATACCCATGATAAGTGCCGGGAATCAGTCCCATGGTTGGTATGACAATATCAGCAAACGGTGTGTTCACTTCAGCAGAAGCTCCCTGTCCCGCAGCAACAGCATCCTTAATATCCAAAATATCTGCCTGGGGAATACCTTCCAGAACAAAGTATATTGATCCGTTATCCAGATTACTCTGAACGGTAATTTCATCACCGGGACCGTTACAGGTCATTTCAGTAACTATTGATATAGTTGGAATTTCATAATCAAGGTTTGAAGTTGGTAATGATGCAAATGATACAGAAGTTGATTTTTCACGTACTATAATATGTTTCATACCTGAAGCATCCACTTCCGTTAATGGCGTTATCTGATCCCAGCTAACACCAAAATTTACTGAGCACTCGTAACCATCCGTAATATCTACAGGATCACCTGTTCCATCGAGCGATTTCATGAATATTGCCTCCGGATCATTCTTGCCAGATAAAGATACAATTGGGATCGGAGGCCTGTCAGGTACAATAAGGGATAATACCTGTCCTGAAAATGAACTGACCGTGGCCTTTTTTCTTAAATAAACATTTTTCCCGGGTGTCATAACAATCTTCAGATTCTGTCCTGATTTACTCTCCAGAAAATCACTCTGATAGGAATACTCATCCTCCATGCTTACGGACTGCACGGTAGTTTCATTCGAAAAATCAATGGTATAGTTGGGTGCCGGAGGACGATCAGGTACCACCAAGTGTTGAATTATACCTGAAAAACTGGATGATGTTGATGAATAACGTATATAAATATCATTACCCGGGGCAAGCAATATAACTTCATTTGTACCCTGAATAGCTGACGTCATATCCTGGTTATCTGCATATTCATGTTCCGGTAATAATACTGTCCCTGTAGTTTCGTCATAAAAATTAACCTCATAATTTGTTATCGCAGGCCTTTCAGGCACATCGAGACGATAAATCAAGCTTGAAAAACTGGTATCTGTTATCCTTACCCTAAAATACACATCACTGCCCGGGAATAATGAAACATAATTATTATCTCCTGTGACGGCTGAAGACATTTCCTCATTATCAGCGTATTCATGAAGGGTATCCAGCAGCTCTACTGTCCTTTCATTTGGATAATCGATGGTTAAAACAGGTGTCGGAGGTCGGGGAGGAATAATAAGGTGCTGGATGTAGCCTGAGAAACTTGTTGTTGTTGCTTTTTTTCTAAAATAGATATCTATTCCCGGTAACAAGTTTATATAATCATCGACACCAGAGATAGCTTCTTGCATATCAGCATAATTACTAAACTCATCAGCAGAACTTACAGCTTTGTCTGTTTGTTCATTCACGAAATCTATTTTATAATTCGTATACCATGGCCGTGAAGGAGCATACAATTCATTTATATCACTTGCAAAAGTGACATTGGTAGCTTTCTTTCTAAAATATATCCATTCCGAAGGATATATATTAATAATTTCGTTCTGACCCTCATGATACATAGTATCTCCGTAATAAAGATATTCCAGATCCACTCCTATCGGTTCGTTTGTAGTTTCATCTATAAAATTAATTGTAGGCAAATCCGGGGCAGGAGGCCGCTCTGGTATTTCCAGGGGGAAAATTTCACCGGCCAACGTTGTATCCGTAGCCCTTACCCTGAAGAAATAGTTGGCATAGTATGGAAAAATCTTCGCATTCTCGCCATTACCATCCTGGCAATTATAGTACTCCTCACTGAAATCATTATAGTTTAAACAATATTCAATAGATTCAGGAACTGGTTCATTTGTTTGTTCATTTTTGAAATCGATAGAAAAAGCAGGGGGCTCAGCCGGGGCCGGAATATCATCCAATAAAATAAAATGAGTGGGATTCTCAACCTGCCGAAGATAAACAGGTCCTTCATCAAACACAACAGAGGTATTTCCATTGACACACAACGTCCATGTACCATCTGTTCCATTCGTTGAATTGAGGCTGTATTCCATTTGATTTGTTGTCTGTTTGATCAGACCATCATCAATATCAGTTTGTGCACCCGTGAAAAATATTAATGTAGTTCCCAGGGCCTTATTGCTGTCATCATCATAAGGGAAATAATGCTCCTCTCCGGCAATTTCGCTGTACTCATTGATCACGATCGCATAAGTAACACCCGGTTGAAGGCCAGTTACGGTAACCAAAGTATCTGTTCCGTTAAATATGCAATAGCCGGTTGGATCGCTACCTATCTGGTCTCCCTGGCCAAAAACCGTATCGGCCTGATAGGTAGTATTATCGGGCGGAAGAACCAGTATAGGTTCATTTTCACTCATGAATACCGCACGTCCATCACCATTCCCATTGGACCATGATATTGTAAGCTGTTCATGCTGTAAATTTGTAATTTGAATGTTCCCCGCCTGAATCCTTTTCTTAAATACATAAGATTCTCCCACAGTAGTTCCATAATTTGCTGCAACAATCAGGTAATCCTGATCAGCTTGAATGCCTCTTCCAAAATATTTATTGGAAGCATGGTCACTTGCACGCAGCATCTCCATCTCTGCCCAGGTATCTGTTCCTCCATAATCCTTATAAAAAACAAATACAACTCCTTCCTGATTAACCCATTGAGATTGTCCAAAAATGAAATCTCCTGAGATGGAAAGTGCCTGGCCAAAAAGATGTCCGCTACCTCTTCCAACGGGTGTAATCTTCTTGACCTGACCCCATTGGTCAGCCCCCGGATAATCTTTCTTAAAGAAATATATGGCTCCAGCAGCTGAAAAATAGTTTTGCCCGTCAGCATCCAAATCCTGGCCATGTGCCCCAACAATAATCTTATCTGCTGAAATTGAAACACTTCCTCCAAAATAATCGTTTTTATTACGATCGCTGGCATCTATTTTTTTTATAAAACCCCAATTATTCGGGCTTCCCTGATCTTTATAATAGATATAAGCTGCCCCGGCACACCAGAGGGAATCTTCACCATTTTCATCAAAATCATCCATCTCCGCACCAGCAACAAAATAATCCCCGTCAAGAGATACAGAACCGCCAAATTGAGCTCCTTGTTTTCTATCGGGCATGACAATCTTCTTCAGCTCACCCCACTGATCCGGGCCATCCTGATCCTTCTGGAAAACATAAACTGCACCTGAATAAGTCAGGTAATCTCCGCCTCCAGTCTCATCATATTGATTATCTGGTGATCCTACTAAAATGGTATTACCTGAAATGGATACAGATTCACCAAAAAAATATTGAATATTACGATCACTCGGTACAATTTTTTTTATTTGTGCCCAGCTATCAGGATCACCGGTTAATTTTTTAAAAATATATGCCGCCCCGGCCAGATACACATTGTTTAACCCATTTTCATCATATTCATTCCTCATAGCTCCAACAACAATGTAATCTCCCGAAATATCAACAGCACTTCCAAAATAATCGCTCTCATGCCGGTCACCAGCTACGATCTTCATCACTTCGCCCCAATTATCTGTACCACCCTGATGTCTGTAAAAAATATAAGCCGCTCCGGCATATTTGATTGAATCACCACCGGAGGCATCTTTACTTTCCATGTATGATCCGATTACAGCATAATCGCCATCAATAGCAATGGCATTATCTTCGCCATAATAATCATTTCCCGCTGATGATGAAGAAAGCTTGTGTGAAATTTCATGCCAGCTTATCTCTTGAGATGATTGGGCCGAAAGTGTGAATGTAACTGAAAAACATACAATTAAACACTTGAGACTTCTAATTGTGTCCATTCGATTTCATTTAGTTATGAATCAAAATATTTTATTATATAAATTTATTAGATAATTATATTTTATCTAACTATTTGCTTATAGATCAATCAAATAAGATATAAATTTTTATTATAAAATACAACTTTTTGTCTTATTTACAAGCCAATCCCTGTACAATCCTATGGTAAAAATATATTCACGCTTATTTTCATATCTGAATGGGAGGTTATGATAACACAGCAAATTCAAGGAATAAGTTAGAATTAGCTAATTTTAAAAAAAAGAGAGCTGAAGGAGGGGAGAGGAATATATCTTTTATTCAATTCTTCTTGGGCCTTTTTCCATTTGTTGACAACCATGCCCATTCCCATACTCCCAACCACATGCACCAATATTCCAGTAGACCAATAACCCAATCTATTATCTTCCTTACCCTAAGCCTCTTTGCATACCGAAGTTTAAGAGGAGGCAGAACCCTCAGCTTTTTTCGGATTCTTAAACAGTATCGCAAATAAAATCAGCACCACAATGGCTATCGCCATCGGTATCAGCCATATCTGTGTCCAGGTATGGGTTGTCTGATCGCCTTCAGTAAAGGTAAATAAGCCCACCATCAGGCCGGAGAACCATGTCCCTATAAACATCCCGAGCCCGTATGTGGCGAAGGTGATCATCCCCTGTGCAGAAGCTTTCAGATGATTCGGTGCCTGCTTGTCGACAAAGATCTGCCCGGTTACAAAGAAGAAATCATAACAGACACCATGGAGGATGATCCCCGTATATAACATCCAGACAAGGGCCTCATTATTTCCATAGGCAAACAACAGGTACCGAAGGATCCAGGCTATCATGCCGACCATGATCATCCGTTTTATCCCGAGTCTGATGAAGAAGAAAGGCATTACAAGCATGAAGAAAATCTCCGACATTTGACCCATGGTCATCTTGCTGGCTGCATACTCCATACCGATTTCATTCAGGAATGGATTCGTCCAGCTGTAATAAAATGACAGAGGGATACATGTCAGGACGGATGCAATGATAATGATGGCAAATGCCCTTTCCTTGAAAAGCTTCAGGGCATCAAGTCCAATAATTTCAGCAAAGGTGGCTTTCGTATCTTTTTTGGGTGGAACATGAGGCAGGGTAAAACAATACAATCCCAGTAATGCTGATACAATGGCTGCAACATACAGCTGGACAACCGAACTTTCAACCTTCATAAATCCAATCGTCATCCCGGCTGCAATCCAGCCGATGGTACCAAGCACCCTCACCCCGGGAAACTGTTTGCCGGGATCTTTCATCTGGTGAAATGAGAGGGAATTGGAAAGTGCCATCGTAGGAGTA
>Ga0111176_1128_pt1 | contig 15563 bp, 12 predicted proteins | sample DeeMarSWOR324_28_FD_80229 | JGI IMG/M metagenome (GOLD analysis project Ga0111176, IMG submission 80229) | Bacteroides sp. SM23_62_1 | reverse complement strand
GTATACTCCTGGCTGAATGTGCCTTTTGATTCTCCGCTGCCGGGCTTGTCCCATGACAACACTGCGAATCCATTGCGAATAAATATCTCAATAAGAGGTTCGAAGTCAACAGCCCCATGTCGTGTTGCCCCACCGGAACCATGTACCATGATGACAGCCGGGAATGATTCCCCTTCAACAGGAGTACGGAAATCTCCCACAATTTTGAAGCCGTTTGAATTGAAGCTAAGCTCCTGAACGTTTGCAGTAACGTCGCCAAACTGCTTTGTAACAACAGGTCCGTACACCGGATCCAGTCCGGGATCGGATTCTTTCTCACAGGTAATGAGAAGGCAGGTCAATATTACTGTTAAAATAATTTTCAATTTCATCTGATGCATTTTTTTTCAGGGAATTGCCGGTTACAGATACTTTTTAGGAAAGGATGGACAAGTTAAGGAATAAATCATTTTATGCAAAATTTTTACTTAATTCAAAGTTTGCTTTTTCATCTACATCACAGTTTTTATTACCCTGATTGAAATGTAATACCAGAAGAGAAAGTGCACGATACAGATTGCATAAATTTTTTACAGGAGTATTTACCGGTCCTTGGATACCGGTGGAAAGGTTTCCGTAAGGTGAGGAGACAGGTATGCAAACGTATCCGTTTTCGGATCCGGGAGCTGGGTTTGACCAATCTTCATTCTTATCGTCAATATCTGGAAAATCACTTGGAAGAGGAGAAAGTGCTGGATTCTCTTTGCAACATAACGATCAGCCGGTTTTACCGCGACAGGGTAATTTTTGAAAGACTGGAAAACGAGATCCTCCCTTACCTGGCTGAAAAAGCAATCCGGAACAGGCAACAACAGGTCCGGTGCTGGAGTGCAGGATGTTGTTCCGGGGAAGAACCATACACACTGGCAATTTTGTGGAGACTCTCGGTCTTGCCCGGGATTGAAACAGATATTCCTCTTCAGATCACAGCAACAGACAGGGATCCTTCGCTCATCGAAAGGGCCGGAAAAGGGATTTACCCTGGAGGAACTTTCAAAGATATGCCCCTTGAGTGGAAAGATCAGGCTTTTGAGAAGAGAGAAAACAATTTTCATATCAAAGAATTATTCCGGCGGGATGTTCAATTCCTGGAACAGGATATTCGATATGATTTGCCGGATGGCGAATTTGAGCTTATTTTGTCCAGAAACCTGGTCTTTACCTATTTCCAGGAGGATCTTCAGCTTGAAACTTTACACCGGATGATGACAAAGCTTAAACCTGGCGGCTATTTTATCACCGGGATTCATGAATCCATCCCGGAAGGGCAGAATATTCTGATTCCTTTTGGGAAATGTATCTATGAAAAAAGAGATTATTAAGTGGGATTTTATACATTATCCCCCGGTTAACAACCCAGCCTTCACTGAAGTTCTGACTGGCAGGCGGATTTGACTTCTTTCACCATCACCATTATATCTGCCGATTGACAATCTGCAGAACTTACCTTCCCACTCAAACTCAATACTCATACCCATCCCGAAAATTAGCAATCAGCCTTAAGCTGATGCATTAATTTTCGAGGATCTTCGGAATGGTATAAGAATCGAAAATTCCGATCATTTCGGGACCGGCAACCATTTTCCCACACTAGGAGCGAGGGATCGGCAACCATTAATTTTATTTTGAAAGCTGCCCGTCCTGAATGTTTGTCAATGCTGCCAGGAATGATTTCGGTGTCATAACCGGTAATAATACATTTTTAAAATCATTCACATTCCTGGTAAGGATACAATTAATCCTTTTGTGTTCCAGGGCAGTGAAATATTGAACTGCATCCTCAAAATCTTTAAAACCGGATAAAATTGCTGATTTAATAATTTCGCTGTCAACTTTCAAGATTCCAACCATTTCAGAAAGATCCTGAAGACTCTTCATAATCTTTTTATGAGATCCGGCTTTCTTTAATATATAGTATAAGTTATTGAAGGAAAGTGAGGATACATAACCCCTGATCTTTTTCTGATCAATCAGTGAAAATATGGCAGCTGATTCTTTTGAAAATGGTTTTCTGTCGGCCAGGAAGTCAATGATGACATCTGTGTCAATAAAAATATTCTCCATATCATTTATATTTTCCGGAAAGCTGTTCGGAAAGTTCTTTTTTATAGTCAAAATCCTTCGGCAACTTATATGAACCGAGCATTGATTTAACTTTCGGAGTCAGATTTGTATCTGATACTTCTGTTTTCCCCGTCAATGCCTTGAAGTAGTTTTCAACAAGACCCGACAGGCTCCTGCCCCTTTTCCTGGCATAAGACTTTGCTTTATGAAGAACATCACGGTCTATATTTAATGTTAATTTTGTGTCCATTTTTACGTAATTATTTTTTCCAAATATACGTATTATATTTGTAATATACGTGCTTATTAGAAATTTTATCTACGTATATGTCAACGAATGTTTGTAATGAGAAGCCTGATATTATTCTTTTCTGTTTGTCTCACATAACAGTTGCCCGTTACCGGTAACATTCATTTTTACTATTTCATCAGATTCACCAACAATAAATTCAAAAACAAAAACAAACTCCTTGGCAATGAATTTATCATCTCCAACAGGATACAACTCCATTACCGGCACAGTCTCTCCCGAAAGTTTCAATATATCACCTTCTTTTGAAACATTGATATCACTGTTATTATCTGCCTTTATATATGTCCCGATATATTTTTCTAAAACGTCATCGGACAGTTTAATAATTGGAGGATGCGTGATCTTTTTCGCAATACAATCGACTTTCCCATCTACAATTATAACCAGTGAATCATCTTTAATGAAATCAAATTCAACACCAAGGTCCATCAGGAAAAATTTATCTTCCCTGAAGGGATATAATATTACCGTTGGTATCCCATTACCGGACATGCTCAGAACATTATCCTCCCTGGTAATGGTAAGATTTCTTCCATATGTATCCAAATATAAACCGGTATATTTTTCCAGGATTTCATCCGGCAGGGTTACGATGTTCGGATTATGCGAACCATAGATAGTAGCCAGAATGGTTTCCCCGATGTCAAATGATTCCCTGATGACATTATTAAGAATAAATGTGCCATTATCTCCGTTTGTCAGAACCACAATGCCCCGTCCGGATTCCGGTAACACAAGGAATATTGTTTTAACTCCCGGATTGGAGCCTGAATGCTCCAGTGCATATTCCCCGCCGGGTAAATCCTCAGCCAGTTCCCAGCCCAGTCCCTTGGCAAAATTTTCTCATATTCTTGCTTGCGGATTGATCATCTCATTGTAAATATCCGGAGAAAGGCCGGCACCATTTATCATATCAATACAGAACTTGCATAAATCCCCGACAGTCGAAAGCAAAGTGGCCGCCGCATTGACTCCACCACCCTTAGGATTTGCCGGTTTATACAGATCCCCTTCGCATCATGCCAGCAAGCAAATCTTGATTCATCCATATCTTCATCCCAGAAATAACGGGTATCTTTCATGCCTAAAGGCCCAAATAAGAGGGAATCGGATAATTCAACCAGCGATTCCCCAAACTTATTCTCCAGGGCTTTTCTCAGGTATTCAAAACCTTCTCCTGAATATTGCCATTGTATCCCTGGTTCAAACTCAAACTCAAGTTTTCCATTCCGCCAGTTTGGAAAGCCTGTCTGGTGACTCAATACATGGCGTGTGGTCAGTTATTCATGCCGAAGATCGTCTATCACATCCGGATCAATCCAGTAATGAAACAGGGGCTCATCCAGGTCCCATTGCCCGGCTTCTATTAATTTCAATGTGAGCATGGCCACAACCGGCTTGGTCATGGATGCCACATTGAAGATGGTGTTGTCGGGAGCAGGAACACCTTTTTGTAATTCTCCAAATACCCTGGCATAAACGATTTCCCCATCTTCAATTATGCCGGTCCCCACAGCGGGGATATTGTTCTCAGCCAGCCAGACTGGCACCTTATCCTCAAAACCAGGATTTATTTCTGTGTTTGTTTGTGCCAGCAGTGACGTTCCAATAAGGATTATTGGAAGTAATTTTGTTAATAAGGTTAGCTTTTTCACGATTATTTATAATAGGTTATCTATTTGATTTTGACGCCGGTTCCCGGGGAGTGGTTACAGATTACTGTATATGCGCCGGGATTTTATGATTTTTCCTGGTAGCGGGATTATGGCCATTTTAGATATTTTGACAGCCGTCGCGGTTCAATCAATATCGGCAGCCCAGGTCAATCCTGCAAAAGGCCTGCGATACGAATCAGAATTTACCCTGAATTGATTATTCCGGTCAAATACTGATTCGTATCTTAAAACTTTTGCCGGATCATTATTTGCTGCTTCCCAGGTTTGCCAGCTGACAGTAAGCAATGCAATGACAAGTGCTATTGCCAATCCTGTAATGTTAATTGCCGCAAATGCCTTGTGCCTGATAATAAACCTAATCGAAGTGATCATGTCCTGGATGAGCATCTGAGGGCCGCTTTACTTATTCTAAAGACGACGAATTTGCCCTGTTGTTGCATGAAGTATTTTTTCGGGATTTCTAAAAATCATCGGCTTCAGAAGCCGTGACCGTGTTTTATTGAACTCGCTCAGAGCAAGTAATGCAGGAATAGAATCATGATAATATCAACCCTGTCTGATTTAATGATTATCCTCAAACAAAATTCTCAATTTAAATCGGACAAGGGCTCTTAATGGCTTCGGAATTTGCTTCAAATGAAACTCTCAATTGTTTATTATATCAAATTCCATTTTTGCCTGTATTTTCTGAAAAGAAGGGCGTTGGCTTCTTCGTCACCAATAAATTTTTCTTCTGTATCATCCCAGGCTAATTTTCTTTTCAGTCTCCAGGAGATGATGGCCAGGTGCATGGGCAATGTCATCCTTCTTACATAAGCAAGGTTTGATTCAGGTTGTTGACGGGATTTCACTGCATCCAGAAAATTCTGCTGATGGCCCGGTGAACGGCTGAGCGTCACCGGTATATCGGGTATATCGGCGAACGACTCGCCATTGATATTTATTTCACAGGTTTCATAATCGCAGATGAGTGTACCATCCTCTCCCTCAAAAAAGGCTCCGATATTACGCTCTTTTGCGCCCGGCACACCCGGAGGTTTTGTTGTCCAGTGCAGATTTAATCCATCAAATTCAAAGTCGGCATCCAGCCATTTGGGTGCATCGGCTATTCCATCGGTATTTTCTCCACGAGCGGTCACACTTTTTAATCCTTTCAGCCCGGTAGCCCAGAAAGCAATATCCGCAATATGACACCAGAAATCAGCAAATACGCCGCCTGAATAGTCCAGAAAATAGCGGAATGAAAAGTGGCATCTTTCCGGGATATAATCAACTTCCGGGGCAACACCAAGCCACATATCCCAATCCAGCTCTTTCGGGGGTTTCCTGCTTTCCGGGTGACCCAGCCCGGGAGAAAATTCATTCTTCCACAGATGTATCGTATGGATCCGCCCGATAGACCCTGCCTGGATGATCTCCACGATCCTGTGATAATTTTCACCTGCGTGGATCTGCGTTCCGAGCTGGAAAATACGGTTATATCTTGTCATATTTTCAAGCATCATCTGGCCCTCCCTCATATCATAGGATAAGGGCTTTTCCCCATATACGTCCTTGCCCGCCTGAAATGCCAGGATAGCTATCTGTGCATGCCAGTGGTCCGGCGTGGCACAGGTAATTATATCTATATCCTTCCTGTCGAGGATGTGCCTGAAATCATGATACCCCTTAACCTTATTCCCCGGCTGCAGGGAGGATAACGATTTCAGGCTTTCATTTAAATGATTTTCGTCAACATCACAAAGGGCAACTACCTCCGCTTCAGGTAGTTTAGAAAACCACTGCATGTGATTATTACCCATCGCACCAACACCGATATGGGCTACCCGTATACGGTCACTCGGAGCAACTTTTTTCAGATAGGAGGGTAAAATCATACAGCTTAATATACCTGCTCCGCTCTTCAATAAGAATTCTCTCCGGTTAATATTGTTTATTATAGGAATTTTCTGCATTTTATTTTTCTGAAGGATTAAGTAAAAAATTAAAGGGTGTTTTAAGACAGTAATTTAGGAAAATGAATCATTACTAACAAGAATTTCCTGAAAAAGTCTGTGGTTATCATTTTACGAACTTTCGCGAAGTGAAATGGTCAAACCGAACCAATCCCGATGAATATCGCGATTACGAGCCGGGAACCGGAAATTGAAAATCCCGGATTTCTGTAATCAGTCCAGGGCTGATGCTTAGAATTTCGGGGATCCACGGAAAACTAACAATCTGCCAGAGGCGGATGCAGTTTTTCGGGACCGCGAACCATATATGTCCTGGCTGGAAAGATCTGAATGTTCCGCAGGTTGGAAGATATAAGGCAGGCAAATTCAAAAATCGGAATCAGAAATTTTAAGCAGAAAAATAGATGGTATTAATCAGGTAAGACCGGAAAATTTTGATCCCATGTCAATAGTTAAATGTTTTAAACATGTCAATTTTACTAATTTAATTTTCTGCCGATTTATTTTTGCTTATGTTTTTTTGATAAAGGTTACTCATATCTTAACGAATTGACCGGATTAGCCAGTGCTGCTTTAATAGTCTGGTAGCTGATGGCTGACAGTGCAATGCATAATGCTGCCAGACCTGAAAGAATGAATGTCCATATGTTAATATCAGTCCTGTATGCAAAATTCTGTAACCATTTATTTATGAAATAATATGCTACTGGCCAGGCAATGATGTTTGCCACAATAACCCATTTCGTGAAATCCCAGGCAAGTAACACAAAAATCCCTGGAATTGATGCACCTTGCACCTTCCTGATACCAATCTCCTTCGTGCGTCTTTCCGCCGTAAATGATGCCATTCCAAATATCCCAAGACAGGAAATAAAAATGGCCAGAAAAGAGATGGCTTGTGTTATATTTTTCATCCTTTGTTCGGCTCTATACAATTGGCTTAGCTTTTGATCAAGGAATTCATAATCAAATGTATAATCAGGCACAATTTTTTTTATTTCACCTTCAATGAACGCAATAGTTGTTGCAGTATTATTCGATTTGATTCGGATTGCGATCCTTTGCAGGTTAATACCCATCTTCATAACCATGGGTTCAATTTGCTTGTGGAGAGACCGAAAATGGAAATCCTTTATGACACCGATGACCGTACCATCGAAATCCCAGAAATGAAACTTTTTTCCTATGGGAGAATCCATGTTCATGGCCCTTACGGCCGCTTCGTTAATAACCATACCTTCTGTTTCATCCGACGGAAATTCATCTGAAAAAAAACGTCCTTCTGACATATCGATACCAAATGTTTTTTGAAAATCATTGTCCACACCCTTCACTATTAGCCAGGGAATACTTTCATCGGTACGCTGGCCCTCCCAACTTATAACGTCACTTGTAGCCGATGAATTAGGTGCATCCAGGAACGAATCAAGGATGGTTACTCCTGATACATTCGGATTGGAAAGAAGCGAGTTCTTTACAGTCGAATATTTTGAAGCAATTCCCCCCAAATCATCCAGGCAGATGATGTTTTCCTTATCGTATCCAAGATCTTTATTATAGATAAGATGTAGTTGCTTATTTATAAAAAAAGTACTGACAATGAGGAAAACAGAGACTGCAAACTGGAAAATCACGATGATCTTTCGGAATAAAGTACCTTCTTTCCCGGAATAGAAAATACCCTTCATTACTTTAACAGGTTTGAAAGCTGAAAGAATGAAAGCGGGATAACTGCCGGATAAAAATCCGGTAAAACAGAAAACTACAAGTATTAAAATAAAGGTCCAGAAGGAATAAGTCAATTCGATTTCTATTTCTGTCAACCGTCTGAAGACAGGTAGAAGAACGTAGGTAAGCAGGACTGCAAGGATAGTGGCAACCAGTGAAAGAAAAAGAGATTCACTAAGAAATTGCCAGATAATCTGTCTCTTCTCTGCACCCACAACCTTGCGCATAGAAACCTCCCTTGCTCTTCCCCAGGACCGGGACGTATACAGGTTCATGTAATTGATGCAGGCGACAAAAAGAATAAGTATGGCAAGAGCTGAGAATATATAAATGTATTTGATTAGTCCTCCTCCTCCGGGCGCAAAAAGATGGATCCGTGTCAATGGCTGGAGCTGTATGGTTGTACTTGATTCCGGGAAAAAATCTTTCAGGACATTTTTAACTCTTTGCCCGACATCCTTATAAAAAACTCCTTTTTGAAGCTGTATATAAGTTCTAAAATTAAAACCTTCCCACTCATCCAAATTATACCATCCTAAATTGGAAGCAAAAGCCAATGGGATAATAGCATCTATGTCAAGGTGCGAATTATCTGGAATATCTTTTATAATGCCGGATACAAGAAAGGGGGTTCGCTGTCCGGCAATAATAGTTTTCCCCATTGGATTCTCATCCGGGAAGTGCTTCCTGGCCAGGGATTCTGTTAGAACAATGGATTCCGGATTTGTAAGGGCTGTGACAGGATCACCCTGAATAAAAGAGAAGGTAAAAATTTCAATAAAGGAGGGATCGACACAACAGATATTTTCGTTAAAGCTGGACCCGGGGTTCCCAAGTTTAAAATAAAAATTAACGACTCTGGCTGAATTAACAATATCCGGATACCTCTCTTTGAGTAAGGCAGCTAAAGGCGCCTGATTGGTTGTGGTATAATTGATTTCTCCCCCCGGACTGTGGAATTCCGAAATCACCCGGCAGATTTCCCGGGTATTTTTATGAAAACGGTCGAAACTGAGTTCATAACGAATGAAAGAAATAATTAAAAAACAACAGGCAATCCCTATAGCCAGCCCTGAAATATTGATGAAGGAAGAGCCTTTATGTTTACAGATATGCCGTAAAGCAATTTTCAAATAATTTTTACACACATCAATACCTTCTTAAACAATGTTTATACACGTTTGTGTGTTCTTATAAATTATGGAATTTTTAGCGGATTAAATTTCTAACTGCTATCTTAAAACAATCTGTAGCTTTTTTACCTGAAAAGGTTAATCCCGGGAGTATAATTAATCCGTTTTTCTCAGAAAAATATCTCCGCTGATTGTTTCCAGTTCCATCCTGGTTCCACCACCATTTTGCATAGCGTTAATTTTTGTTCCACCAATTCTTGGGAGATTTGGCTTTTCCCCTCCGAATTCAAGATCAAGGTTGGAATATATCTCACCGGAAATGGTACTCATCTTCAGGGTTGCTTTTTCCTTCGAACCTAATGTGAGATCTATGAATCCGCTGATTGTTTTAATTACCAGTTCACCCTTGTATTCTTCGAGCTCAATGTCTCCACTGATGGTATTGATTGACAGGGGAACACCGGAAGGAAGAAATACCTCAAAAAACAAATCCATGTCAACCGAACAATATTCGTATGTTTTTGATGTTCCGTCCTCTTTGGTGACGGTCTTCCGGATTACTCTCTGAAGTTTATCCATATCCTTTATTTCCGATTTGAAAGTAACGGCTGAAGAATTTTCACTGACCATCAGATCGAATGCTTCGTTATCCTGGTTGTCATTTATATCGACTGTGGCTTTCACAAGAGCCTCACTTTTTTCCCATATCCTTATATCTATTTTATCCGCAAATTTGAATTCGAGATTTACTGCCTGGCCGGCATCCAGAGATGCATTTTTTTCAACATTACGCTGTGCTTGGAGAGCAGACATGGGAAAAAGCAATATCAGAAAAGGGAAGATTATCCTGCTCAATCTGTCTCCCGCTGTGCCCGGTTTATTCTGTGCGCAATAAGTAGTTTCCATAATTAGTTATTTTAACTTGTTCAAAATATGAAATGAAATGCACTGATAGGATCGATGACTTTAAGGATACCGTTCAGCACAAATGTATATCCCCTCATCATTTATTTTTCCCTCAGGTATATATCACCGTTTACGGATATAAATTTGAGTGACACTCCTCCATTTCCAAGTTTACCTTTGATTATGTTTCCGCCAATGCGTTTCATATCACCATCTTCACTCTTCTCAAATTGCAGGTCAAGGTCAGAATAAGCTTCTCCGTTATTTGTTCCGATCTCAAGATTTGCAGGTCCGCCAGCAGGTAAAGCCATATCGATTATTCCGTTAACTGTAGAAACAGATGAAGGATTTTCCTGGCTGATGGATAAAAAGTTCCCTTCAATCCTTCCATTTACAGAATGGATCACGGCAGGACCGGTTATTTCAAGGAGTTCAATATTCGAATTAAGGGATTTGATATCCAGCTCTCCTTTAATATTTTGAATCGTGATATCATCTGCCCATGGACTTGACAGATCTATTACAAGATCAATTGATTCAGGTACCTTGATATGATAGGTTGCATCCTGGGATTGTTTTAAAGCTCCGGTGACAATTACCTGTTCCGGTTCCTCCAGGACAGAAAGACCGATTCCGGTATTATCCTCCTTGTCACTATATAGGGGTTTAAGTCCGTCTGCCCGGGGAGGTGGTTTTTTATAGTCTTCAGTGGAGATGATCATATCACTTCCGGAAATTCCTTCGATGTATAACTCTCCAAACAAAGATTGGATCTTGATAATTCCTGAACTTCCCGTGGTAAATTTAAATTCCTGTCCCCGCATCAACTGTGAAACGGCAACAGCTAAGATCATCATACATATGATCCTGCCTCTTGTTTTCATTTTATTAAAGATTAATTTGATTAATAGCCAATTACATATTGATTCTGTATCTGTATTTTACAAAAAGACAATCTCTTTCATGTTATCCTTTATGTGAGTTGATGTTACTTCATGACCATTAATTCAGCCGGTTAGATTAACTATCACACAACATGAATTTTTATACTAATCACAGGGAATTTGCAACACATCTCTTTAAAATTGTGATGAATGGAAAAATGTTTTATAATTTCAGAATATTGAGTCCTTTCTGTGCTTCTTCCCTCACGATCTCCTGTGTTTCCGGATTATATATCAGTTGTTTCATTGCATCTCCCGCCCTGATTTCCCCGGATTGTGTAAGTAGGTTTATCAGGGTGATCTGGATCAGGGGATCATCCTGTTTCGTCAACGATTCTATCAGGTCAGTCCTTATTTTCTCATTTTGACTGTATTGAGCGAGTGTTTGTACGGCAGTGTAGCGAACATTCACATTCCTGTCCGTGTTCAGCACTGAAAAAAGAACCTCAATAATATCCTGATCAGGTTCCTTTATGTATTGAATCGAATCGATTACCCTGATACGGGCACTGGGAGATCTTTCATTCAATATGTTACCCGGAAATAAGTTATTCATGGCATATTCTTCACCATCCTGGTTAAAAGACGTATAAGCCGGGATATTCTTTTGTTTGCTGGCGGGCAGAATCAGGCGGTCAACAAGTGCACCCGATACCAGGAGAATAACAGCCGCAGCTATCTGAAACCAGAATGACCTGTTAATTTTCGGGAGGACCTGGATAACTCCGGGAAACGCCTCATCTTGCTCTTTAAATCGAATCCCGGTTTTTCTGATCTCCAAATTGAGCATTTGATGAAACTTTTCTTTAATGCTGGCTGGAGCTATTTCGTTTTCCACCGCTCCAATCTCATCCAATAAAGTTTTGATCTCCTGCAGGTTCTGGTTGCAAACCTCACACTGCTCAAGATGTTCATATACTTTATTATATGTTTCTTTATCAAGGTTTCCATCGGCAAAATCAACCAGCCAGATACGTATCAGTTCGCAATTTGTATTTTCATTCATTTTATACCTCCTGGAAATATATTGTTTTTAGTTTTTGAATGGCACGGAATATTTTCACCTTTATAGCGTTAACCGAACTACCGGTTATCTCGGCGATCTCTTCATATTTCAATCCCTGGAACCTGCTGAGCTCCAATATTTCCCGCTGATCAGCAGGTAATCTTGAAAGGGCTGTATATAAAATTCTTCTGCGTTCATTTTTTTCCATATCGTCTTCAAAAGAGTACGCCGGTTCCTTGATACTGTCGACGGGATAATGATCTTGAGATTTATCCGTTTGCCTTCCGTAATGGTCTGCAAGAATATTTCTGGCTATCTGATACATCCATGAACGAAATTTATGTTCCTTCCTGTAACTGTGCCTGTACCTGAGAATTCTGTAAAATACATTTTGAGTCAGATCTTTGCTCAGTTCACGGTCAAACGTCAGGCGGAGAAAGAAATTATATAGCCTGACATGATATTTGTCGAACAAAGGCGCAAGAGCATCCAGAACACCCCGTTTAACGGAGATCATCAATAACTCGTCATCATCCTCTTTCAAAACACAGCTTTTTTGGAGATCTCCAGATGAATTCCTATTTTAAAAAACAATTAGCTAAACCTTTATATTCAAAGCAGGATTAATGATATAGTGGAGGTAATTTTTATTCAAGAAAAAACGTCCGATTGTTTAATCCTTAAAGAATCTGGGCTTAATAAGAAGGAATGGCAAGCATAACCTGCCATTTCTTGTTTGATATAATAATCAGCAGAGTGTTCTTCAGTAAACAAAAACTTGTTTCCCGTCTCTGTAATTTAAGATTAATTAGATGATATACACAAAGTAATGCCTCATTATGATCAGCATCAGATATGTCGTACCAATTTACTCTTTCACTAATTTCTTTGTTATCACATTATTCCCGCTATATATCTTCACCAGGTAAATTCCACCATCTAGTTTGCTTATATCAACCTGATTATTTATAATTTGTTTTTCTAACACTAACCTTCCGTTGATGTCATAGATGACGATTTTGGCATCCTGACTTAAAGCGTTAATAAATAGTTTGGTATTTGCTGGATTGGGGTAAATATCAAAATCTTTATCGTTTACCCCAACCATTCCTGTTATCAAATCAACTGTTACCTGTTTTTCCACCGTATTTACAATTAGATCGAAGGTAAGGTATTTTGAGGATGTGACGTTGAATGGAATTATCATGAATTCAGTTCCATCTTTCAATGGTTTTTCGGTGCAAACACCAATGGCATAGGTTGTGGGTGTGATGTTGGTTGCGGTCAGGAGAGCTTTGTTTAAAAATACAGGCGCCCCCAAATATTCCTTGTTTTCATTCACAAATACATTCAAACCAAATAGTTCACCATTCGATTTGAAAACTATATTATTATTTTCAACAGTTATACCAATATCAGCATTGGATTTAATCCCTGATTCTACAGGAAATTCAGTTATAAGCCCAATCGAGTACTTCAGGATTTCTGATGCATCATTGGCAGTTACGACACCTTCTCCGTCAACGTTTGCAGTGATCTCACGCCAATTTTCCCATGGGAGGGGGTCTTTATCTGGCAACGGATCAAGTCCTACAGAGTATTGAAGGGTCAGGGCAGCATCAAATGCCAATATCTTGCCATCATCATCCACATCCCCATACTTTAGTGGAATAATATCCAGTATTATTACAGCTCCGTTGGTAATATTATCAACCAGGTTATCATTCAGGTATGCATCAGTCATTGTTAAGGTGATGGTATCCACTTTCAGTGCTTTGAATCGCAGTTTAAGAATATCCCCGGCACCTATAATTGCATTGGTACCCATATAACCTATTGAAAGTTTCCCTGCAGTATTTGTGTTTACCAACACCGTTCCCCCTTCGGCAATAGTGCCAACTATTGTATTCCCCGTGTATTCCAAAACTTCTGTATCGTAATTAATATCGAATTGGCAGGATATAATATTATCTTCTGACGTAAGTTCACTGGTTGTAATAGAAATTTCAACGGTATCACCCTTGTTAACAATTGCATCCTGGATGGTGAGGGAATAATAATCTTCTTCATCTTTAATACAACGAACTGAGTATCCGTTCGCCTTATTGGTAGCGTCACGTACCACAGATGATTTCTTGTAATGTAGCGCCCGTATCAATGTACTTATATTACCGTCATCTGTAGAGGACCATAAATAGGCTAAGTTGCCTATATTGAAGAAAGGACCAGCAAAAGCGCGGGTACCGCCAGGTAAAGCAGTAAAACCGCTTGAATTGGTGGCACCAGTATTTGGGGAGGCCCAGTGTGTTATGCCGGTTTCTTTCATTTTACCTCCTTCATCTGTGCCCCTCCAATCTATCGCATCCGCCTCAGCCTGTCTCATTCCCAGGTACATCTCCAACTGTTTCCATTCTGCATCACTTGGTAAATGCCAGCCATCCGGGCATACTCCCTGAACACCACTTGGATTTGCATCACTGCTGGAAGCCCCATTCATGGCCGCCGCCCAGCTGTATAACAAACCATACGTGTTTTTATTTTCCATATTATCACCATAGGCAAACCAGTATTTTGTCGTGTAATCTCCTGATAGGTCCCCTGCACCTGTTCCGTTAACAAGAGATGTTCCATCAGCATAATGAGTGGTTTTCAGGTTTTCTTTCATCCATACCTGTGTGCCAATTTTGACGGTATTGTATGAATTACCATCAATATCGGTAACAATCTCTTCTGTTTGTATTTCTTGAATTGGAATACCATAAGCCTCTAATTCCCTAATGCTGGCCTGAAAAATATGGCTGGACGGTGCACTGGTGGTAGTAATATCTACTTTTACATATCTACTTTTTGTTGGAGTAATGGGAAACTCTTCAAAAACAGGAGCTGAGCCTTCCGTGTTGTTTGATAACCGTGGTGAGATTACCATTGTCCAATTTGTACCATCCTCGGACAGACTTACTGAAAAAGTGTGCTGGTGGCTACCCCACCAGATTCCAATTTTGCTCACTATATAAACCTGGTCAAACTGAACTTTTAACCATGCAGGCATATCCCAATTGCTTGACCATCCATTGTTTATATCACCATCAATTGCTTCGTTGGCATACTGGGTGTCGCCCAGGTATGTCCCCTCGCTTATTGCTGTAGCTGTTGCTCCACATGATTTAAGAGCTACATTTCTTCCATCAACCTCACTATTAAATAAAGTTGATGTTAAAATAAAAATCAGAAAAACAAAGGGAAATAGGGTTTTCATAATATTAAAATATTACCATTAAAATAGTCAGAATAATAACACTCTTTACTTTTATAAAAGTTTTGATCTAATTTATTCATTACGAATTGGTTTTACTTCATAGTGTGATAATTATTTATATGTCTGATGGTTTATATCACAAATCCTACTTAATCCCAGAGCAGTTTTGAATCTTTAATGAAAAATCATATTTCATTTAATGCATTTTGTTCATTAAATACTACAAAAAATTATGTGATTATGACTGCTGAGATTGAAAATGGAAGTGAAATTATTTTGAAAAATTTATTCTTTAGCGAAAGCTATGTATAAGGTTTGTAAGTATAGAAATCAAAGTATAATTAGGCTTTCATTCAAATATACAATAAAATTTATTTTAAAAAGCCGGGGCAAGTTTATAATGAGTTTGTTATTAGGTCTTCATCCTAATGTAACTGTTTATAGTTTAGACAATTAATATAGATTGTTATCATTTATTTATTTTGAAGCATAACCTTTTTATTATAATTAGGATTGGTAATATAATTTGATAAAAAGACAGAG
>Ga0111176_1146_pt1 | contig 15564 bp, 8 predicted proteins | sample DeeMarSWOR324_28_FD_80229 | JGI IMG/M metagenome (GOLD analysis project Ga0111176, IMG submission 80229) | Bacteroides sp. SM23_62_1 | reverse complement strand
AATTATGAAAACTGGGCAACAGGCCCCCAGGAAGATTTCAGTTCTCAGGGACCCACTAATGCCTGGGCCGGTAGCAGCGCGCGTATAAAGCCGGATATTTGCGGCCCCGACGGCGTGAGCGGATACGCTTATGGATCATCTCCTATGTACGGTCCTTTTTACGGCACCTCTGCCGCCGCCCCGCATGTTGCAGGAGCAGCGGCATTAATCCTGTCTCTGAATCCTGGCTTAAGCCCAGACCAGTTACAGTCCCTTATTGAATCAAACGCAATAGATATGGGAGACACAGGTAAAGATAACATATATGGGTGGGGAAAAATCGATTTAGGTTTTATTATGGATGACAGCTGGAGACTGATCTCCTTAAGCAAGCAACCTGCAAACACGGATATTGGGGCTGTATTAGACTCCATCATCGATAAGGTCATAAGCGTGTGGGCATATTCAGAGGGAAGCTGGAAGGTATATGATCCCGAGAATCCAGGATTCAGTGACCTTACAACCATGGAGGCGGGGAGTGGTTACTGGCTGCACCTGAGTGTACTGGCTAGTTTGACCGTCTCAGGTTCCGCGCCCTCAAACTCCATAGAATTAACAAGCGGCTGGAACCTGGTGGGGTATAACTCAGACACCTCACAGTCTGTTTCTGATGCCCTGGCTTCGATAGAAGGTAAATATATCTCTGTGTGGGCCTATATTAATGGTTTCTGGCAGGTCTATGATCCTAATAATCCCGGATTCAGTGACCTCACGACAATGGAGCCTGGTTATGGCTACTGGATAAATATGAATGAGGCATGTACGTGGATCTTGCCATAAAAAGGAATTTACGAGTTAAGAGTTACAAGGGAGATAATACGATGAACTGTCATAACTGGAAGATACAGCATACGCTCCAATCTTTCATACTGATCGGCGTTTTTCTCTTTGCCCGGCCCGGATTCGGCGCCCCTGTCTCAATGGATCTGGCTGAACAGGTCGCCGACAATTTCTTAAATCATGTTAGTGCTGTCCATACCATTGAATCAATCAAAGCGGTGGAAAGCAACGAAGAAGAGGTTGGCTATCTTGTTCAATTGTCTCCCCAGGGGTATATCCTTGTGGCGGGGGATAATATCAGGGTCCCGATCAAGGGATATTCCCTTACTTCCACCTTTTCCGATCTACCTGAAACGTATACCCAAAATCTGCTTCGGGAACTTGAAGTTTCGACTACCAATTCCCATGGCATTCTGTCTACCCAACCGGATAACACAAACGCACCCCATTGGGAGTACTTACTGCGGCCCCCTAAGCTAGCCATCAGTACCTTAATAATTCAAAGTTACGAACCTGATACCTTTTTACTTACATCCCAATGGAATCAATCCTACCCGTATAACAGTTTAATCCCAACGATAGACGGTGAGCCGACCCTTACCGGCTGCGTTCAAATAGCTGTTGCCCAAATTATGCTGTACCATGCTCATCCAACAGTCGGCAGTGGGGTGTTTACCCATACCTGGAACGATCAAATATTGACCGCGGTTATGAATCGGCCCTTCAACTGGGATATCATGCCTGATATAGTGAACGGGAGCGTGCCACAATATCAAAGAGATGAAGTGGCCGCCCTGATTCGAGACATCAGTATTCTTAATAGGGCAAATTTTGGCTTAGATTTCACCAGCACAATGTTCCGCTATTGGGACTTTGAACGGGCATTTGGATACGCCTCCATCTTTGAAATGGACATCAGCGATCCCGACCTCTTCTTCACTACCATCAAAAATGAGATCGACAACCTGCGGCCGCTATTATTGAGCATGCCGGGGCATATGACAGTCGCTGACGGGTATGCGTCGGACGGAACAGGCAGAAAGATCCACATAAATCTCGGCTGGGGCGGCAACTATGACGATTACTATTATCTGGATCAAACCAATATCATTGGCCCATATTCATTCAGTCCGGACCATAGAATATTTTATAACATCCGTCCCTGCGAGGGTGATGAATGCTATCCTTATGTTCCGACAGGAGGCGGTCAGCCGCCGGTGATCACATCTTCTCTCCCCGATATTATCATTGACGGGACAGGGACAACTCTCCGCATCGACGCCTATGATCCGGATGGTGACACCGTAACGCTGTCATCTTCATCCACCTGTGACGTACAGGCGGAGTTGAATTCAAATCTGCTGACCTTGACCCCTCTTGACACCGATATTTACTGTCAGGTTGACGTCCAAGCCCAGTCCGATGACGGAACAACCTTCAAGACCTTCAACGTGCTCTGTCTCGAGGATATGATCTATTTGGGTACCCAGTATGACATCGGAGGACAGTTTGCCGACCAAGATGAGATAGATTTATACAGCGCTTATCTTGAGGGCTACACAACCATCAGCGGTCACCGGGGATATAGTAACCAGGCATTTTATATCTGGATCAAAGACCAGTATGGCAATACGGTGGCCGGTCCCAGCAATGAACCGATTTCGGTTAATTTGGAGCCTGGTTTCTATACGATTGCCGCATCACTCAGATCCGACATGATATTTTATCCATACAGTGATGACCGCAGCAGTTACCTTTTAAGGATCACCGGGGATGAATTGACATACACTGTGTCCGACTTGGCAACCAGTTTGGGCATCAGCCTTGAGAGCGAGGAGGGGATTGGCCTGAATATTGGCTGGAACCTGATCTCTTTGAGTGAGCATCCGACCGATACAAGTATCTCAACGGTTTTAAACACAATTACTGATAAATATATAAGCGTATGGGCCTATATAGATGGAAGCTGGAAGGTCTATGATCCGGCAAATCCGGGGTTTAGTGATTTAACAACGATGGAAACCGGAATGGGTTACTGGATAAATATGAGTTCAACAGCGACATTGACTGTCTCAGGATCTGTCCCTTCGAATTACATAAATCTCTCAACCGGTTGGAACCTGGTGGGGTATAATTCAGACACGGCGCAGGCTGTTGCCGATGCCCTTGCATCCATTGAAGGTAAATATATCTCTGTGTGGGCCTATATTAATGGCGCCTGGCAGGTCTATGATCCTAATAATCCCGGATTCAGTGATCTGACAACCATAGAGCCGGGTTACGGATATTGGATAAATGCCTCTGAGGCTTGCACATGGACGTTGCCTAGATCATAAAATTATTTAGGCAGGGTCACCCGTTTCTTTAAAGTGAACCAACAACATATTTTGGGGAATGTTGGGGAAAAGAAAACGGGGCATTAAGCCCCGTTATATCAATAACTTATGGCGGAAGTGCATGGGAATCGAACCCACCCAACGAGGTTTTAGCCCGTTGCACCGGATTTGAAGTCCGGGAGCTCCACCAGTGAGCTTTCCACTTCCGTTTTAAAAAGACAAAGAAGCCAGGAGTCAGGAGTCAGAATCCAGATAATTAATTATTATATTCAACATCCTACGAATCGGCTCCGCCGCACCCCACAGTAACTGATCTCCGACCGTATAGGCCGTTATGTATTCCGGCCCAAGGTTCATCTTGCGCAGCCTGCCCACAGGAACGGTCAAGGTGCCGTTAACCGCGGCAGGGGTCAGGTGTTTCAGGGTCGATTCCTTATCATTAGGAACCATCTTTACCCACTGATTGGCCTTCCCAATAATGTCGGAGATCTCATCTACGGGAATCTCCTTACTAAGCTTAATGGTAAAGCCCTGACTGTGACACCGCATTGCCCCTATTCTCACGCATATTCCATCCACAGGTATAGGTCTTTTCGTCTGGAGTATCTTATTTGTCTCAGCGTAACCTTTCCATTCCTCCCTGGTCTGTCCCGATTCCATGGCACTATCTATCCAAGGGATCAGGCTGGCTGCAAGAGGAACGCCGAAATATTCCGTTGGGAAAGAAGAGCTCCGCAGCTTTTCTGTGATTACTGAGTCAATTTCGATGGCGGATGACGCAGGATCTTTTAGCACATCTTTAGAAACATTGCCGATTTCCGCCATCTGGATTGCCAGTTCCCCCCACAAAGGTCTTTATGCCGGAAGCCAGTCCTGATTTGATTACCGGCAGGTTCACCGGATCGAGCACAATTAAACTGTCGTCATTCATCCTCAAGGCGGACGCGGCATCGATCCAATAACCGTTCCAGCCCATTTTCCGTAATTCAGGATAGACTTTCTTGGTATAATCGCTCCCCTGACATGTTACCACTATATCAAGGGAGGAAAGTAGTTTAATATCATATGCGTCTTTCAGGTTTGGAATAGCCATTCCAATGTCCGGTCCCTCGCCCCCGATGTTTGAAGTAGTGAAGAATAAAGGCTCAAAGTCTTTAAAGTCCTTTTCTTGCTTCATCCTTCCCATAAGGACCGACCCTACCATTCCTCTCCATCCTATGAATCCGATCTTTAACATAATATTTTCCCGATAAGATTAGTAAATAAAACAATATGATCAATATGAAAATGTTGCAAGTGAAAAAGCATGTGAATGTCCAAAAAATTAGTAACGTTTAAAAGTGTTGGCATGGGAAGCATAAACTAGTTAACTGTATTTTTTACTGAACTCCGGTCATACCAATCTTCTCAAAACGATATCTATGGGGGTCATTGCTAGTGGTCTTATTTTTAAATGTTTAATAACTTTTTTCCAAATAATAACATAATATTTTGCTTTGGCTTAGGAGCGTAAACCCTTAAAAATAAGACCACGGCTAACATTGGGTGGAATTTCTTCTGAGATATCGTTTTTCGAAGAAGGGCATGACCTCGGATCTGAAAAAGATGCTCTAACCCTTGTGAACGTTACCAAAATATTACGGCAAACAGGAAAGAAATGTCAATTGACACAACAATTTCGTTATCATATTATTTAATGAAAACAGGATGGTATCACCCCTATAATTCCGTCTCCCGGATTCACCGGGTGATCCGTTTTACCGTTTAACACAATACTTTTAAGATCCCTGATAGCATGATTTAAATTCGATATTGATTCATACCCCTTAAACGAGGTAATGTAAAGAGATGAAGAACTGCCTGGCTCTCATTATGGCCGGGGGCAAGGGCGAACGGTTGATGCCTCTCACCAGAAATCGGTCCAAGCCCGCTATTCCCTTTGGAGGTATCTACCTTCTTATTGACCTGACACTTTCCAACTGCATTAATTCGGGTGTCTATAAGATCATTGTCCTACCCCAATACAAGTCACAGACCCTTATGCAACATCTTGAAGAGGGCTGGAACATCTTCAGTCCCGCACTGGGCCATTATATAAAAATCGCTCCGCCTCAGATGATGGTAGGGGAAAAGTGGTACCAAGGAACAGCCGATTCTATTCGTCAAAATATTAATCTTATAGAACAGGAATCTCCAGAGCATCTTCTTATCCTGTCCGGAGACCATGTCTACAAGATGGATTACGCCCGCTTCAAGGACTACCATGAAGCCCAAAATGCGGACGCAACATTAGCGGTCATCGAGATGCGAAAAGAGATGTCAGGGGAATACGGTGTCATTGAGGTTGATCAGGAGTTTCGAGTCACTGGTTTTCAGGAAAAACCGGTGAATCCCAGGACACTCCCAAAGGACAACGCCCACATACTTGCTTCAATGGGGATATATATATTCAAGACCCAGGTCCTCCTGGATCTATTAAAGAGCGATGACAGGGCCGATTTCGGCAGGCATATCCTGCCGGCCATGATAGACAGATACAATGTTATGGCATACCCCTATCGCAGTCAAAACAGGATACAAGATATCGTTGTCCACACAGATGAAGAAGGAACGCGGAAGGAAAGTATAGAGGAGAATATCAGGGATTCCGGGTACTGGCGGGACGTGGGTACACTGGACGCTTACTGGAACGCCAATATGGATTTGACGGGTGTGGATCCCTATTTTAACTTGTACGGCAAGCTATGGCCTATAAGGACGAATCAGAGGCAATATCCCCCTGCAAAAACCGTTTTCGCACAGTTATCAGGCCCTGAAATAAGGGCAGGCAGGGCATTGGATTCCTTGGTAGCCCATGGTTCGATCATTAGCGGAGGAGTAGTCATCAACAGCGTGATTTCATATAATGTCTTTATTCAAAGCTGGGCTTCGGTTGAGGAATCGGTTGTAATGGAGAATGTCTCTATAGGAAGACACGCCAGGATAAAGAAGGCCATTATTACCGAGGGAGTTCGCGTTCCTCATAACACCGAGATCGGTTTTAATCCCAAGAAAGACAGAAAGCTTTTTACCGTTACTCCCCGGGGTATTACCGTAGTGACAAAGGAAGATATCCCGGATTAATATTTTTAAACCTTTTGAGGATGCATTTATGAGACCAAAAAGCAAGTATAATATAGTACCGAAACTCTCCTCTCAATTAGAGCCTTTAAGGAGTCTTGCCTACAACCTCTGCTTCGGTTGGAGACAAGAGATACGCGATCTTTTTCAGCGCATGGACCCTAAGCTATGGACGGATTGCGGGCACAACCCTGTCCTTATGCTGGGTCTTATAAGCCAGGAAAGACTGGAAGAGCTGTCCAGGGATCAGGGATTTATGGCACAGATGGAGAGAGTTTCCCAGGATTTTAACCGGTACCTTTCGCAACCCCGAATTCAGTCGGAGGATTACTCACCTGATTTGCCTTTTCAGGTAGCCTACTTCTCCGCTGAATTTGGTCTGTCTGGCTGCCTGCCAATCTATTCCGGAGGGCTTGGCATCCTTGCCGGAGATCATCTCAAGTCAGCCAGTGACCTTAATGTGCCCCTTGTGGGAGTGGGACTCCTATATCAGGAGGGGTACTTCAGCCAATACCTGAGCTCGGACGGATGGCAGATGGAGACCTATCCCGTAAACGACTTTTCCAATATGCCAGTCAAATTGATCAGGGATAAGGAAGGAAAACCAATGCAGGTCTCAGTAGAGTTCAAAGGGGAGAAGGTCAATATCCTAATCTGGAGAATCGATGTAGGAAGAGTGCCATTGTATCTGCTTGATACGAATCTGCCGATAAATTCTCCCGAGTCTCGCAGGACAACGGCTCAGCTCTATGGTGGTGACCGGGAGATGCGACTCAGGCAGGAGATCGTCCTGGGGATAGGAGGAGTTCGCGCACTAAAGACCCTCGGAATAGAGCCTACTATAATACATATGAACGAAGGGCACTCGGCTTTCTCCGCCCTCGAGAGAATAAATATTCTGAGAAAAGAAAAAGGTCTGTCATTTGATGCCGCCCGGGAGATGGTTATCGCTACCACCGTCTTCACTACTCATACACCGGTACCGGCCGGGAATGATGTATTCAGTCCGGACCTTGTTCAGACCTACTTTGGAGAATACGCCAAGGAACTGGGTATAAATTTTAGGGTTTTGTTGGGGTATGGAAGGCTGGATCCCCGGAATGAAGGAGAGAAATTCGGTATGAGCACACTGGCTCTGCGCCTTTCTTCTCATGCAAACGGGGTTAGCCGCCTTCATGGGAAGGTGTCTCGTTCCATATGGCAAAAGATATGGAGCCACCATCCGGTTGAAGATGTGCCTATCGATCATATCACAAACGGTATACATGTACCGACCTGGATATCAAGGGAGATGGCCTTCTTATTAATACGATACCTCGGCCCGGATTGGGCTGAAGACCCGGATAACGAACGAGTATGGGAGCAGATAGAGAATATCCCCAGCACCGAACTCTGGCGCTCCCATGAACGTTGCAGAGATCATCTTGTGGCCTTCGCTCGACGTCTTTTGACAGAGAGGCTTAGAGAAAAGGACATGGACCCTGCCGAGATGCAGAATGCGGGAGAAGTCCTAACGCCTGATGCCATGACAATCGGATTTTCCAGGCGCTTTGCCACATACAAGAGGGCAACACTGATATTCAGGGATCCAGACCGGCTTGATCGTATATTGAATAATCCCAAATATCCTGTCCAAATGATCATTTCAGGGAAGGCCCATCCACAGGATAACGAGGGAAAGGAGTTCATAAAAACCATCATCCACCTTTCAAGGGAGGCACGTTTCCACAGGCGAATCGTTTTTCTTGAGGATTATAATTTCCATATCGCCCATGTAATGGTATCAGGATGTGACCTGTGGCTGAACACCCCCCGCCGTCCTCTTGAGGCATGCGGAACGAGCGGAATGAAGGCCTTGGCCAACGGCTCACTCAACCTGAGTGTTTTGGACGGATGGTGGGATGAAGGATATCACAGTAAATGCGGCTGGGCCATAGGACATGGAGAAGTATACAAAGATTACAACGCCCAGGATAATATCGAAAGCAACGACCTTTACAACCTGCTCGAAGAGGAAGTAATTCCTCTTTTTTATCATAGGGGACATGATGACGTTCCAAGGGGGTGGGTTGAAAAAATGAAGGCCGGTCTGCGATACCTTGTTCCGATTTTCAATTCCCACAGGATGGTTCAGGAGTATATGGACCGATATTATTTGCCCTGCTCAAAACGTTTCAATGTACTAAGCAGTAATGATTTTGAAGGGGCCAAAGATCTGGCCTCCTGGAGACAGAAACTCATGACCGGTTGGGCCGGAGTTTCCGTTGAAAAAGTGACTTCAGGTAATGGTCTGGATATGCCCGTTGGAAGTGAGTTGGAAATTGAAGCAGCAGTAAAACTCGGAACCCTGGCTCCGGATGATGTGACCGTGGAGGCATATTATGGTCGTCTGGATCATAACGGTGATTTTGCCGAAAGAGAAACGACCGCCCTCGAGGTCTATGACTCTAAAGATGGAACTTATAAATTTAAAGGGAAGATTCCGTGCTTAGAAACAGGACGCTTCGGCTACACTGTCCGCATCATGCCCAGCAGGAATAGACTTGAAAATCCTTTCATAATGGGGCTGGTTACATGGGCTTAATTGATCGATGATTAGGATTCAAGGGTTCTAGGGTTCAAGGATTCGAGTGAAATATCTAATAATTACAGGCCGATGGATAAAAGACAACATTATATTGAAACCTTTGCATAATTTCATAAAACCAGCGATTTTGTCATTTCCCGCACAGCGGGGAATCAAGTATTATCACCTATTTCCTAGATTCCGGGTCAAGCCCGGAATGACGTGTAAAACGGTTTTGCAATGTCTCAGATTATCTCAAGGAGCTATATATCGCCTATAGATGAAATATAGGGCAACACAGCCAATAATATTATCTGGCATCTTTTATTGCTTCAAAGTGCGCGCTTTAAGGTATAAAACATAATTAGTTTTCGCATGTAAAGAACCCTAGCTTATTAATAAAATTATTAGAAAACAAAAACTTGAATCCTTGAACCCTTTCTCCAAACTAATTGGGAGAAGAACCTAATTTTAAATATAGGATTATGCAACTGATTTTACTTAACCCGGAGCTGTAAATTTTGAATTCAACATTAAGTTCCAAACAGGCAAAAGCACTTATCGAGGGAACTATTGCCGATCCCTTTTCCCTTCTTGGCGCCCACCCCATTGAGCTTGATGACGGGCAGGCGGTGGTGGTGCGCTCCTTTCTGCCAGGCGCCAAAAGCGTGTCTGTCATGGATCTTGATAGTGAAAAAGAGATTATTGCTTCACTTGTCCACAAGGCAGGTATTTTTGAGGCAATTCTGACGAGTGATATATCAATCGCTCCGTATCGTCTCAAGGTTGACTTTGGCAACAGCACGGTTTCCAAGTTCTATGATTGTTACTCATTTCTGCCTGTACTTAGCGATTATGATCTACATCTTTATAATCAGGGTAACCACTATAATATCTATGAGAAGCTCGGGGCCCATCCATGGACACATCAGAACATCAAGGGAGTCCTCTTCGCAGTATGGGCTCCATCGGCGTCCAGGGTAAGCGTCATTGGCGATTTCAATCAGTGGGATGGGCGTAGGCATCAGATGCGCAACCGCGGATCATCCGGAGTATGGGAGCTGTTTGTGCCTCATCTTGGAAAGGACCTGCTCTATAAGTTTGAAATACGTACAGGAAACGGCACTATCTTGATCAAGGCAGATCCTTTTGCCTTCCGATTTGAACAACGACCTAAGACGGCTGCTATTGTTCAGGATCTCGAGGTTTTTTCATGGAGCGACCAGGAGTGGATGGCCTCTCGTGCTAGGCAAGATTCCTTAAGACGTCCCATAGCCGTGTATGAGGTTCATCTCGGATCATGGAGACGCAGGTTAGAGGAAGAAAACCGATGGCTGACATACAGTGAAACCGCCGAAGAACTGATTCCATACGTTAAAGAGATGGGGTTCAACTACATAGAGTTCCTTCCCCTGTCCGAGCACCCTTTTGACGGTTCCTGGGGTTATCAGGTCACAGGATATTATGCGGCAACCTCTCGTTACGGATCACCGGAAGATCTCATGTCCCTTGTGGATCGATGTCACTCCGAAGGAATCGGCGTTATTCTGGACTGGGTCCCGGCCCACTTTCCCAGGGACGCCTATGCACTCGAATACTTTGACGGTACCCACCTATATGAACATGAAGACCCCCGCCAGGGTGTACAAAAGGACTGGGATACCCTGATCTTTAACTACGGCCGCACCGAGGTACGAAATTTTCTAGTGGCCAACGCCCTGTTCTGGCTGGATAAATATCATTTTGACGGACTGAGAATCGATGCTGTGGCATCCATGCTTTATCTGGATTATTCTCGTAAGGACGGAGAATGGGTGCCTAACCGTTACGGCGGCAGAGAAAACCTGGAAGCTATTGATTTTTTAAAAAATCTTAACACCAAGATCTATGAAAGATTTCCTGGGGTCGTGACCATTGCGGAGGAGTCGACAGCATGGCCTGGAGTCACCCTTCCGGTTCACCTGGGAGGGCTGGGTTTTATGTATAAGTGGAATATGGGGTGGATGCATGACATGTTGACCTTCATGTCCAAGGACCCAATTCACAGGCGGTATCACATGGATATGCTTACATTCGCCCTCTTGTATGCCTTTCACGAAAACTTTATCCTGCCCCTTTCCCATGATGAAGTTGTCCATGGAAAGGCATCTCTTCTTGCTAAGATGCCCGGGGATGACTGGCGGAAATTCGCCAATCTCCGCCTGCTTCTGGGATACATGTACGGCGAACCCGGAAAAAAGATGTTGTTCATGGGAGGAGAATTCGGCCAGTGGTGGGAATGGGATCATGATCATTCCCTTCAGTGGCACCTTTTACAATATGAACCACACCAAGGTTTACAAAGGTTTGTGAAGGATCTCAATAGGATATATACGTCCGAACCCGCCATGCATGAACTTGACTTCCATCCTGACGGGTTTGAGTGGATCGATTTTCGTGATGCCGACTTCACCGTGGTATCTTTCATCCGCAGAGGCGCAGCCGAGGATCAGACCCTTGTCTTTATATTTAACTTTACTCCCGTTCCAAAGATCAATTACCGGATAGGTGTGCCCGGAGTTGGATATTATAAGGAACTGATCAACTCTGACGCGGCCTGCTACGGAGGATCCAACATGGGTCTTAAAGGCGGGGCCAATGCGGAGGCAGTACCATGGCACGGCCAACCCTGCTCCCTTAATCTCACACTTCCTCCCTTATGTATGCTTCTTCTTAAGCATATTAGGGAATAATCAGCAATCTCTTGGTAACGTTCATAAGTGTTGGCACCGGCTCTATCAAGGATTATATGCTATATGCCCTAACTATCCGGTAATGCCTATTTTCTCAAAGCGATATCTAATCTCTACATTGCATGTGGTCTGATTTTTAAGGGTTTAAGATAGTTTTTCTCTTTTAATATCAATGTATTCTGCTGTAATTGTGGGGGCGTAAACCCTTAAAAATCAGACCACTGCGAAATTTCAGGGTAGTTATTTTGAGATATCGCTTTTCGAAAAGAGGCATTACCTTCTCATTAGGATAATTTTCAATGCCAACACTTATGAAAGTTACCAATCACCTAGAAAACACGGTCATTGAATGCGAACAAAAGACAGCTCATCTCCAGATCGGCCCGTCCTTGGTATCAATAAGCTCTATTCCCATCTTATCCTTTAACTCCTGACGGATACGATCAGCTGTTTCCCAGTCTTTGACCCTTCTCGCCTCCTCTCTCTTTATTATTAACTCCTCCACATTCTTATCTGGTTTCGCCGGCAAGAGATCCATTACACCAAGTACTGAATTTATGCCCTCAAGATACTCATTTATCTTCTCTCTATCTTTTTGCGCGAGACCCCTCTGGTCCATTATCCTGTTTACCTGAGTTGTAAACTGAAAGACGGCGGCAAGGGCAGGTGCGATATTAAGATCATCATCCATCGATTTCATGAATTTATACTTTAAATCATAGACCATCTGGTCCATCTCGGGATGAGGCGGCCCTGTTCGGCAATTATTAAGCTTTGTCACGAATCTGTCTATATTGGAGACTGTCTTCTTGGCCATGTCGAGCCTTTCCCATGAAAAGGAGATCGGTTTTCTGTAATGGTGGCTTATAAGCCAGTAGCGTATCTCTCTGCCGGTATAACCCCTGTGGAGGATGTTTCTTATCGTATATTCACTATCAGGGACATTAGGAGATTTCTTCCCGTCTATCATAACCAGTTCATTATGGAGCCAATAATTGGCAGGGGGCTTGCCCGTTACTGCCTGGCTTATGGCTATGGCGTTCTCGTGGTGAGGGAAGATCAGGTCGATACCGCTAGTGTGGATGTCGTAATTTTCCCCGAGGTATTTCATGGACATAACCGGGCACTCAAGATGCCAACTGGGCCTTATGTTACCCCACCTGGTCTGATAAAATATCCCCCTTTTGAGCTCATTAAGGGTCGAGCGCTTGAGAAGGGTAAAATCCTTGGGATTTTCCTTCTCATACTGCTCCAGGTCAACGGTCTTGCCGATCCTGATCTTTTCAAGATCGATCCTTGAGAGCTTGCCGTATTCCTTGAATCGGGAGATGTCATAATAGACGGATCTGAATTTTTCATAGGCGTAGCCCTTTTCCAACAATCTCTGGGTCATCTGTATCATGTCCTCCACGTGATCGGTCGCCTTCGGGTATTCATTCGCCCTCTTGATGTTCAGAGTATCCAGATCCTTTAGAAATTCCTGATAATAACTTTCAGTGAAATCTTTTAGGGATAAGCCTGCCTTTTCCGCGCCCTCAATTGTTCGATCATCCAGATCCGTGACATTCATTATATGTGTTACAGTAAAACCTTTGTACTCTAGATATCGCCTTATTAGGTCGGAAAAGACAAAGCGTCTGCATTGCCCGATATGTATCTGGTGGGAGAGGGTGGGCCCGCAGGAGTAGATCCTCACATTGTTTTCATCAATAGGGATAAACTCCTCCTTCTCCCTGGTGAGTGTATTATATAGGAGCTGGCCTGTTCTCTTAACATCCTCGAAGAGAGGAGTGCTCAGATATATCCCTCCACCGTCCGGCAGGATTACGACTATGGTTCCGGAGTCCATCTCTCTGGCGATTCTCAGGGCTCCCGCCATGGCCGCACCCGAGCTCATGCCGACGAAAAGGCCCTCTTTTTTTGCGAGTATTCTGGATGTATGATAGGCCTCTTCGTCGTCTATCTTGATAATCCTGTCGGCCCTGTTTTTTTCAAATATACCGGGCCGATATGATTCGTTCATATTTTTGAGCCCCTGGATCTTGTGCCCCAGATAGGGTTCGATTCCGATTATTTTCACCTCCGGTTTAAGCTCTTTGAAACGCCTCGATATTCCCATCAATGTGCCAGTTGTTCCCATGGATGATACAATCGCATCCAGATCTCCTCCGGTCTGCTCCCATATCTCCATGGCCGTGCCGTTGTAATGGGACTTCCAATTTGACTCGTTATTGAATTGATCGGCGAGCCAGTATTTATCCTTCTCTTCTCTTATGAGATTATAAACAGATTCAATGGCTCCATCAGTACCTAGGTGGGAAGGAGTAAATTTCAGTTCCGCGCCCATTGCTCGGAGTATCTTTTTTCTCTCTTCACTCACTGCCTCGGACATGACCAAAAGAATACGGTATCCCTTGACAGCCGCTACCATGGCTAGTCCTATGCCGGTATTACCGCTGGTAGCTTCAAGGATAATTTTGTCCTTTGTCAGCTCGCCTTTCTTTTCCGCGTCTTCGATCATCCTCAAGGCAGGCCTGTCCTTGACGGAGCCACCGGGGTTAAGGGATTCCAGTTTTGCCAGGATACGGACATTTTTATTCGGATTGATGCGCTTTACAGGCACCAGTGGAGTCTTTCCGATCTGGTCCAAGATGTTATTATATTTCTTTGACATTATCAGGTACCTCTGGCTGAAACTAGTGGGCCTGCATAGAATAAATAAGCAAATTACATTATATTAATAATAAACCATTTTCAATAGAGAAATTAGGATTATCCGGTTAATGAGTACGCTTAATAATAATTATTTAACCTAAAAAGAATATTTTAAGTATTTAAAATACTTGAGTTTCTGGCTGGAGAGTCTCCCGATAAACAGAAAGCTATGTCTATATCCGGTAAAAATCCTTGCTAAATGACGTTAATTGGAGTTATGTTAAATTTTTTTATTTTAACACTTGACATTTATCCGTGAATAATTATGTTTGATCAGTCTAAATTTGGTCGTTAATTCAAGATATTCCTTATATATTCATCATTTAATTATTTAATTATTCTAAATTGATATGGGAGGAGATGGAGAAATGAAAATCAGACCTTTACACGATCGAGTTATTGTAAAAAGGATAGAAGAGGAAGAAACGACTAAAGGGGGTATAATTATCCCTGATACTGCAAAAGAGAAACCCTCTGAAGGAAAAGTCGTGGCCGTAGGTAATGGCAAGCTCCTTGAGAACGGCAAACTGCAACCCCTTGAGGTTAAAAAGGGCAATAAGGTTCTTTTCGGGAAATATGCGGGAACCGAGATCAATATAGACGGCGAGGAGCACCTGATAATGCGAGAAGACGATATCATTGCTATTGTGGAATAAGCATAAATTATTTTAAGGAGGAATTTTAAGATGGCGAAAGAGATTAGATATAGTGGAAAGGCCAGAGAATCTATCCTTAGAGGGGTAGATACGCTAGCTGATGCGGTCAAGGTCACACTGGGCCCCAAGGGCCGGAATGTAGTCCTTGAAAAGTCTTTTGGATCTCCCAATATCACAAAAGACGGCGTCACAGTGGCTAAAGAGATCGAACTGGAAGATAAGTTTGAAAATATGGGAGCCCAGATGGTAAAAGAAGTGGCTTCTAAAACATCGGACGTTGCCGGCGACGGCACAACAACTGCGACTGTTTTGGCCCAGTCTATATATAAAGAGGGTTCAAAGCTCGTGGCAGCGGGTATTAATCCGATGGCAATCAAAAGAGGTATAGAAAAGGCTGTCGAAGTCGCTGTGGATGAACTTAAAAAACTCTCCAAACAGACCAAGGACCAGGAAGAGATCTCACAAGTGGGAACAATATCAGCCAACAACGATTCTACGATAGGGAACATTATCGCCGAGGCCATGAATAAGGTCGGAAAGGAAGGCGTGATAACAGTCGAGGAAGCCAAGAGCATGGAGACCACACTTGAGATCGTAGAAGGAATGCAGTTCGATCGCGG
>Ga0111176_1093_pt1 | contig 15692 bp, 9 predicted proteins | sample DeeMarSWOR324_28_FD_80229 | JGI IMG/M metagenome (GOLD analysis project Ga0111176, IMG submission 80229) | Bacteroides sp. SM23_62_1 | reverse complement strand
AATACCGTAGGTATTGAGGGTGGGTATGATCATTACCTGCGGGGTACCACCGGTGTTCGTCTGATGCAAAAAACAGCCGGTAATATCTGGATACCTGTAAGTGACAAGAATGAGGTTGAGCCTAAAGATGGGTATGATGTTATTTCAACGATTGATATTGACCTGCAGGATGTGGCTGAAAATGCGTTACTTGATCAGTTGAAGATACACCAGGCCCATCATGGTTGTGCCATATTGATGGAGGTACAAACCGGTGAAGTAAGAGCGATTGTCAATCTTCAGAGAAATACCGAGGGGTATTACGGTGAGACGTATAATTATGCAATAGCAGAGAGTACAGAACCTGGTTCAACTTTTAAGCTTATTTCCCTGATTGCTGCCCTTGAGGATGGGTATATTGAATTGGATGATACGGTGGATACCGGAAGAGGCAGTGTACGCTACTATGATAAAATTATCAGGGACACCAAAGAAGGTGGATACGGGAGTATCAGTGTACAGAATGCTTTTGAAGTTTCTTCCAATGTAGGTATTTCAAAGATTATCTATGTTCATTATAAGGGGCGGGAGCAGGAATTTGTTGACAGGCTGTACCGGATGCACCTGAATGAACCACTGGGGATAGATATAAAAGGTGAAGGGATTCCGCATATACAATATCCCGGCGATCAATACTGGTCGGGGATATCACTGCCCATGATGTCTCATGGGTATGAGGTAAAATTAACGCCATTACAGCTATTAACTTTTTACAATGCCATTGCTAATAACGGGACGATGGTAAAACCAAAATTTGTTAAGCGGATCACCAGTTATGGAAGAATAATCAAAACCTTTCCAACTGAAATTATTGATCCATCCATTTGTTCCCGGGAATCGCTGAAGAAAGCAAAGACGATGCTTGAAGGTGTTGTTGACCGGGGTACGGCAATGAACCTGAAGAATGAAACATATAAAATAGCCGGTAAAACAGGTACAGCGCAGATAGCAAATGAAAAATACGGATACAAAGTAAATTCCCAGGTCAGTTACCAGGCTTCATTCGTCGGGTATTTCCCGGCTGAAAATCCCAGGTACTCGTGTATTGTGGTGGTGAATTCACCCAGCAGTATTGTTTACTATGGTAATCTTGTTGCCGGCCCTGTTTTCAGGGAGATAGCCAACAAGGTCTATGCAACGAGCCTGGATATGCAGGAAGCATTAAATCATGACAAGAAGGAATTAGCCGAGATACCCTATTCAAAGAATGGGGACAGAAATGAACTGAATATTGCGCTGGAATATCTTGACATACCTTCAACACCTTCTGCTGTAGAGAGCAACTGGGTTGCTACGACCAGCAAGGAGGATCATATTGGTATTAATGACCTCCGATTCAGTCGGGGGCTTGTACCGAATGTCAGGGAAATGGGATTGAAGGATGCCATATACCTGCTTGAGAGCAAGGGGCTTATTGTGGATGTAAGAGGAAAAGGAAAAGTGCTGGAACAATCCATCCAACCCGGATCAGTAGTCAGGAAGGGTGACAGGATTGTGTTAACAATGAGTCAATGATGAAGATTTTGTAAGTAACTTTTTTAACCACAGAGAACACGGGGCTCTGTGTCTTCTGTAGTTAAAAGGAAATAAAATTACTGCATAATTATATTGAAACAACTGGAGGACATACTGGATAAAATCCGGGTACTTGAAATAACAGGAAGGAAAGATGTTGTTATTTCAGGGATCTGTTTTGATTCACGGATAGTATCTCCGGGAGATCTTTTTATTGCAGTCAGGGGGACAAAAACGGACGGGCATAATTTTATTGATAGTGCGGTTGACATGGGGTGTGTGGCTGTGGTATGCGAGAAGCTTCCGGCCAGGATAAAACAGGGGACCACCTATCTCAGGGTTGAGGATTCAGCAAAAGCCCTTGGCATGGCTGCATCGAACTTTTATGATGCTCCTTCGGAAAGACTCATATTAATAGGTATTACAGGGACAAATGGTAAAACAACAATTGCTACGTTACTTTATCGATTATTCAGGGAGATGGGTCATGGTGCGGGGCTTATTTCCACGATCCGGAATATGATCCAGGATGACCCGGTAGCTTCGACCCATACAACGCCTGATGCAGTCAGCATTAACAATCTCTTGTCGCAGATGGTTCAGGCAGGTTGTGAATATTGTTTTATGGAAGTCAGCTCCCATGCTATCAGTCAGCACAGGATTGAAGGATTATCATTCAGCGGGGGCATATTCACCAATCTGACCCATGATCATCTGGATTATCATACGGATTTCAATGATTATCTCCTGACCAAGAAAAAATTCTTTGACCGGCTTTCTGACACTGCCATAGCTCTTATTAATGCGGATGACAGGAATGGAAAAGTAATGGTTCAGAATACGGCAGCAACAATCCATACCTATGCATTGAGATCTGTTTCGGATTATAAATGTAAAGTTCTTGAAAGCCATCTTGATGGCACCTTGTTAAAGATAGGGGATCATGAATTATGGACAAACCTGATAGGCGAATTTAATGCTTATAATATTGTTGCTGTTTATGGCTGTGCCATGCTGTTAGTGCAGGAGGAGGAAAAGGTCCTGACTGCGCTCAGCAGTATGAGTCCTGTTAATGGCCGTGCTGAAACAATTATCTCTGGCAGGGGAGTTACAGCAATCGTTGATTATGCTCATACGCCGGATGCTCTTGAGAATATTCTGGTCACCATAAGGAAGATCGTAAACGAAAAACATAAAATCATCACGGTTATAGGGGCTGGTGGAGACAGAGACCGTAAAAAACGCCCGTTAATGGGGAGAATAGCAGCATTTAACAGTAACAGGGTTATTCTTACATCTGATAATCCGCGCAGTGAGATGCCGGAAGAGATTATTAATGATATGAGGGCTGGCATTGATAGCCAGCTTACCGGTAAAGTTATTTCGATTACCAACCGGCGGGAAGCTATCAGAACGGCATTTATGTTAGCAGAAAAAGGTGATGTTATCCTGGTTGCAGGGAAAGGACATGAGACCTACCAGGAAATCAAGGGAAAGAGAATTCACTTTGATGATAAAGAAATTATCAGGGATATTATTCAACAATAAGGCAGGATGCTGATTTATTTATTTGCATATCTCGATCGTTTAAATGTACCAGGCGCAGGTGTATTCCAGTATATTTCCTTCAGGTCGGCCTGTGCGGTGATTACATCACTGATCATCGCACTGCTTCTTGGCAAACGTATCATCCAATTCCTCCGGAAGAAGCAAATCGGGGAAACCATCAGGGATCTTGGGCTGGACGGACAGAAGCATAAGCAGGGAACGCCAACCATGGGAGGGCTGATCATTCTTGCTTCGATACTCGTACCGACTCTTCTATTCGGTGACCTGGAGAATATCTATGTTATTCTTATGCTGATCACTACTGTGTGGCTGGGTTTTGTAGGGTTCCTCGATGATTATATCAAAGTATTCAGAAAAAATAAGAAAGGGCTCAAGGGAAAGACCAAAATCCTCGGGCAGGTTGTGCTCGGAATCACAGTGGGGCTGGTCGTCTTTATACATAAGGATATTGTGGTGAGAGAAAAAATATTGCTTGAAAATGGTGAACCTAAGATGGAGATTATACAGGGGACCAGTCAGGATGAACCAACTGAAGTTTTTGTGACACGGGATGTAAAATCCACCAAGACCACCATTCCTTTCCTGAAGAACAATGAATTCGATTATGCCGATATTTTATGGTTCATGGGAGGGAAAGCACAGAGGTGGTCATGGATCATTCTGATCCTGGCTGTTATACTTATAGTCACAGCTGTTTCGAACGGTGCAAATATGACTGACGGATTGGATGGACTGGCAACAGGTACATCTGCCATTATGGGTACCACACTGGGAATCCTTGCTTACCTGTCGGGTAATATTGTATATGCCGATTATCTGAATATTATGTATATCCCCTATACGGGTGAGCTGGTAATTTTCATGAGTGCGTTTATCGGTGGCACCGTCGGATTTTTATGGTACAATTCCTACCCGGCACAGGTTTTTATGGGTGATACAGGCAGTCTTTCACTTGGGGGCATCATTGCTGTTTTTGCTATTATCATCAGGAAGGAGTTATTGATCCCGATCCTGTGCGGGATATTCCTGGTTGAGAGCCTGTCGGTTGTTATCCAGGTCAGCTGGTTCAAGTATACAAAGAGAAAATTTGGAGAGGGAAGGAGGGTTTTTAAAATGGCTCCCCTGCACCATCATTACCAGGTGCTGGGTTATCCTGAACCAAAAATTGTAACACGATTCTGGATCGTGGCAATTATGCTTGCTGTAATTACTATTGTTACGTTAAAGATAAGGTAAAACAACACATAACATTCAGCCAATGGATAAACGAATCGTTATTCTGGGAGCAGGAGAAAGTGGTACAGGAGCAGCAATCCTGGCCAAACGGCAGGGCTTTGATGTTTTTATTTCGGATAACGGCATCATCAAGTCCAAGTATAAGGAGATGCTTTATGATTATGAGATCCCCTGGGAAGAGGAGAAGCATTCAGAAAGGCATATACTGGATGCTGACGAGGTAATTAAAAGCCCGGGTATTCCGGAACGTACCCCGATTATCCAGGCTATTCGGAAGAAGGGAATACGTATCATATCAGAAATAGAGTTTGCAGCCCGTTATACCGATGCAAAAAAGATCTGCATAACAGGAAGTAATGGAAAGACAACAACCACATCATTGATCCATCATATGATGCGAAAGGCTGGATTGAATGTTGGAATGGCCGGGAACATAGGAAAAAGTTTTGCGCTTCAGGTGGCGGAGGAGGATTATGATTATTATGTGCTTGAGCTGAGCAGCTTCCAGCTTGACGGCCTCTATGAATTTAAGGCTGATATAGCCATTCTGTTGAATATTACTCCCGACCATCTGGACCGTTACGATTATAACCTGCAGGAATATGTTGATTCAAAGTTCAGGATTACTCATAACCTTTCAGAGGATGAATATTTTATATTCTGTTCGGATGATGAGATCACCATCAAAGAACTTGAAAAGATTGTATTGAAAGCAAAACAACTTCCCTTTGCCCATCGCAAAAGGGACAAGGAGGTGGCATACATTGATGATGAAGACAGGCTCAGGATTGAATTTAACAATGTAGATTTTGCGATGTCTGTTTCTGATCTTATCCTGAAGGGGAAGCATAATCAATATAACAGTATGGCTGCCGGTATTGCAGGTAATGTATTGAAGATAAGGAAGGATCTCATCCGGGAAAGCCTGATGGATTTCCAGGGAGTTGAACACCGCCTGGAAACTGTGCTGAAGGTTCATGGAATACAGTTTATCAATGACTCAAAGGCGACGAATGTTAATTCCACATGGTATGCGCTGGAAAGTATCCATACCAGGATAGTATGGATTGCAGGAGGGGTGGACAAAGGCAATGATTATAATCAGTTGATGGATCTGGTAAAGGAGAAGGTAGGGGCACTTATCTGTCTGGGTAAAGATAACAGCAAGCTGCATAAGGCTTTTGATGGAGTGATTGAGACAATTGAGGATGTGGATAATATGAAAGAAGCTGTCAGGACTGCATATTTTCTTGCATCCAACGGGGATACGGTATTGTTGTCTCCGGCATGTGCAAGCTTTGATCTTTTCGAGAATTATGAAGACAGGGGATGGCAATATAAAGAGGCAGTCCGGGAACTTTAATTGTAACAATGAGAGCTATACGAAAATATCTGGGTGGTGACAAAGTAATATGGGCAGTGGTGTTCATACTATCACTTTATTCTGTGCTGGCAGTATACAGTACATCCGGGATACTTGCTTTCCGGAATCCGGGGATCAGTTCGACATATTATATCATGAAGCATGCATTGTTCCTGTTTGCAGGCCTTGTGTTGATTTATGTTATTCACCTTGTTCCGTACCGTTATTTTTCGAGGCTCTCACAGATTTTACTGATTATTGCCATTCCATTACTGGTTATAACACTTTTTTTCGGGGAAGATATCAACAGGGCTTCCAGGTGGCTTGAAATACCGGTTATCGGGTTGACTTTTCAGACGTCTGATTTTGCAAAAGTGGCGCTGGTTATGTACGTAGCCAGGGTTTTATCACAGGAACAGGAGAATATTCATGATTTTTACAGAGCTTTTCTACCAATTATTTTTCCTGTGGGTATTGTATGTGTTTTAATCATGCCTGATAATCTGTCGACAGCCCTTATTCTTTTCGTGACGTGTGTGATACTCATGTTTACAGGCAGGATACGGACACGGTACCTGGTCGTCCTTTTTTTTGCGGGTATTTTCCTGATAAGCAGTTATGTAGGGATTGTCATTCTGACTGAGAAAGAAGGCAGGGTAGGCACATGGAAGAGCAGGATAGAGAGCTATTTTGATAAAGATAATGAGAACTACCAGGTAGAACAGGCAAAAATTGCCATTGCCACCGGTGGATTATTCGGCAAGTTCCCGGGCAACAGCACACAGCGCAATTTCATTCCGCATTCCTATTCAGATTTCATTTATGCTGTGATCATTGAGGAATACGGATTATTGCTCGGTGGGATACCCATAATCTTAATGTATTTAATCCTGTTATACAGGGCTGGTGTTATGTTAAGAAAGAGCAGCAGGGCTTTCCCTGCCTTTTTAGCTGTTGGGCTTACGCTTGGGCTTGTGCTTCAGGCGATGGTTCACATGGCTGTATCCGTAAGTTTATTTCCTGTAACCGGCCAGCCGTTACCTCTGATCAGCATGGGTGGCACATCGATGATGTTTACCTGCATATCGCTGGGAATGATCCTGAGCGTGAGCAGGGGTTTAAAAGAACAGGAGGAAAATGTTGAACCGGCACAGGGATAGAAAGGTCATTATAAGCGGAGGCGGGACAGGCGGGCATGTCTTTCCGGCGATTGCCATTGCAGATGGATTGAAGGACAAAGCATCCGATACGGATATACTCTTCATTGGTGCTGAAAACCGTCTTGAAATGGAAAAAGTGCCGGAAGCAGGTTACAGGATAATCGGGTTACCGGTTGAGGGATTTAAAAGGAAACTGACGTTGAGGAACATCATTGTTGTATTTAAGTTGTTCAGGAGCCTTATGATATCCAGAAGGATAATTAAAGAATTCAGGCCTGATGTGGTTGTGGGGGTCGGTGGATTCGCCAGCGGGCCGGTATTGAGATCAGCTGTAGTGAAAGGTATACCAACGCTGATACAGGAACAGAATTCATTTGCAGGACTGACGAACAAACTTTTAGCAAAGAAAGCAAGAAAAATATGTGTGGCATTTGAAGGGATGGAAAAATATTTCCCATGTAACAAAATTGTCCTGACAGGAAATCCTGTAAGGAAAGCCATTGAGAATTTAAATAAAACAAATTCCAAGAAGGAGGCATATACATATTTTGGCCTGGAGGAGGGAATGAAAACAATTCTGGTTTTGGGGGGCAGCCTGGGCGCAAGGACCATCAATCTGGGGGTCATACGGAACCTGAGCAGGATTAAGGGGAATGGGTTTCAGGTACTCTGGCAATGTGGGGAATATTACCATGATGAAGCAATGCGGGCCATCAGCGAATCGGGATCGGATAATATAATAGTGAAGGACTTCATTTCAAGGATGGATCTGGCATATGCTGTCGCGGATGTTATTATTTGCCGGGCAGGTGCCATTACAATATCCGAGCTTTTTCATGCCGGGAAGCCAGCTATACTGGTGCCATCACCGAATGTAGCGGAAGATCATCAAACAAAAAATGCTTTATCACTGGTAGATAAATTGGCGGCCATTCATTTGCCTGACCGGGAGGCAGAACAAAAAATGATACCGATGGCACTTGAACTACTTGATGATAAAGAAAGGATGAAGATGATATCGGAGAATATATCAAAACTGGCCGTTAAGAATTCGGCCGGGAAAATAGCTGAGGAAGTTTTGGGAATGATGAAGGATGAGTGCTGAGTAGTGAGTGGTGAGTGTAGAGTTCTGAGTTCTGAATGCGGAATGATGAGTGATGAGCGAATTAGTAATAATTTGATATTTAGTCATTTAATTACGAGGATTTTAGTTACAGGAGAAGAACCAAATTATTAATAGATAACTAATAAAAAGATCACAGGGAGCCACAGAGATTAAGAGGAGATCCACAGAGTGTTTATTTCCGGGATCCTAAGGAGACTCTGAGGTCCTCTGTGAACAAGAAAAGAAAAGACGATTTTGAATATTAGCGATTATCGGAAGATCTACATGATTGGTATCGGGGGCATTGGGATGAGTGCGCTGGCCAGGTATTTTCTAGCTGTAGGAAAAGATGTTGCCGGATATGACAGGGTGTCGACTCCTTTAACAGATGAGTTGACAGAAGAGGGGGCAAGGATTCATTTTTCCGATGAGGCAAATATGGTGAAACAGGAATATACGAATCCCGGGGACACGCTTGTTGTATTTACACCTGCCGTTCCTTCCAGTCACAAGGAACTGACATATTTCAGGGATGGTGGATTTTCGGTACTGAAAAGATCGGAGGTACTGGGAATGCTAACGAAGGACAAGAGATGTATTGCTGTTGCCGGCACACATGGCAAAACAACCATTTCAACCCTGATTGCTCATTTGTTTCAAACGGCTGGCATTCCCTGCAGTGCATTTCTTGGAGGCATTTCAAAGAATTTTCAGACCAATGCCTTAATAAGCAAGGGTGATGAGTGGATGGTGGTAGAAGCGGATGAGTTTGACAGATCATTCCTGAAGCTCTATCCTGATAAGGCAGTAATTACCTCGTGTGATCCGGATCATCTTGATATATATGGTGATGCCAGCAAACTTGAAAGTTCATTCAGGCAATTCATCAGCCAGGTCAAGAATGGTGGGGAGATACTTATCAGGAAAGATGTCGAACACCTTGCAACAAAGAGGAATGCTGAAGGAATATATACTTATTCCCTTGAGCCGGGCGCGGCTTTTTACACAACGGGCATGAAGCTTACACAAGGACAATATTCTTTTGATTTACATACGCCATCAGGCATATTAAAAGGTTTTAAAACTGTTTTACCCGGCCTGGTTAATGTGGAGAATGCAGTTGCCGCGGCTGCTATGGGTCAATTACTTGGCATGGAAGAGAAGATCATAACGAAGGCCATTGGCAGTTATAAGGGTGTGAAACGGAGATTTGATGTACGTATTAATCGGGAAGATATGGTATATATTGATGATTATGCTCATCATCCAAGGGAACTTGAATCATTTATCAGGTCGGTGAGGGAATTATATCCCGGCAGAACAATCACGGGGATCTTTCAGCCTCATCTGTATTCGCGAACAAGGGATTTTGCAGAGGGATTTGCCAGCAGCCTGTCCAAACTGGATGAATTGATACTTCTGGATATTTATCCGGCAAGGGAGCTGGCCATTCCAGGGGTCACATCAGAGATAATTTTCAAAAACGTCTTACTGGAGAAGAAAATATTATGTACGGGGAAGGACCTGATGGAGGAGCTGAAAAAGCGGCATCCGGAAATTTTATTAACAATGGGTGCGGGAGATATTGACCGTTTTGTAGAGCCTATCATCGAATTATTTAGTTGACCGTGTAATGAAAAAAATAGGATATATCGTGATATGGTTAATACTGGGGGGATACCTTGCCGTGATCCTGGGTTTTGTCAGTAAGGAGGAAGATCAGTTATGTTGTACGGGAGTAAAGATTATTATTCATGACAGCCTTAATCTCCAGTTTGTTAATGAAGATATGCTCATCAGGCTTATGCAGTCAACAGCGAATGATTTAACAGGGGAAGCACTGAGAGATATTGATCTTCAGGAGATAGAGAACAGGATACACTCTCTGCGGGCGGTCAAATCAGCCGAGGTTTATTTTACAGTCCAGGGCGAACTGGTCATGGAGGTTTACCAGAGGAAGCCGGTTGTACGGATCATTGACAGGGCAGGCCAGAGTTTTTATATAGATGAGGAAGGATATATTATGCCGACATCCAGGAATTTTTGTTCGCACGTGCTGGTTGTTAATGGAAGGATCAGTGAGGAATGCAGGAAAGCCAAGAGTACCATGGAGCAGGGAAGAGGGATGGATTTACTAAGGGACATTTTTAAAATGGCCACATATATAACGAATGATGAGTTTTGGAATGTACAGGTCATGCAGATTTACATTAATGAGAAGCAGGAATTTGAGCTGATACCAAGGGTCGGTGCCCATATCATTGAGTTTGGCCCTGCGGACGATATCGAAACAAAGTTTGAAAAGCTCTGGATCCTGTATGATGAGGGTTTCAGGAACACGGGCTGGAACCAGTATGACAGGATCAATCTTAAATACAAAAACCAGGTAGTATGTACTAAAAGATAATATTATGGCACAAAAAGAACAGATTGTTGCAGCTATTGACATTGGCACCACAAAAATTGTGGCCATTGTTGGCAAAATGAATGATAATCATAAGATGGAAGTCCTTGCGATGAGCAAGACTGCATCCAAGGGAGTTAAAAGGGGGGTTGTCCTGAATATTGAAGAGACTGTCAGTGCGATCCAGGCGACGGTGGAATGGGTGCAGGATCAGGCAGGACTGCATCTTTCTGAAGTATTTGCCGGGATTGCCGGTCAGCATATCCGGAGTATCCGTAACAGGGGTTATACCAACAGATCTTCTTATGAAGACGAGATTACAGAAGGAGACATACAAAGACTGATCGATGATATGTATAATATTCCGATTGAGGCGGGAGAAGAGATTATACATGTCCTTCCGCAGAGTTTTATTGTTGATAACGAAACGGGGGTTAAGAATCCTGCAGGGATGTCGGGCAAACGGCTTGAAGGGAATTTCCACATTGTGATAGGGCAGATATCCTCGGCCAAGAATATTGAAAAGTGTATTAACAGGATTGGTCTTGAGGTGAAGGAGATGATCCTTGAACCGCTGGCCTCTTCCGTTGCTGTCCTCACGGATGATGAGAAAGAGGCAGGAGTGGCCCTGGTGGATATTGGTGGCGGGACCACCGATATTGCCGTATATTATGATGATGTAATCAGGCATACTGCTGTCATCCCCTTTGGCGGGAATGTGGTTACAGGAGATATTAAAGAAGGATGTTCGATACTGTGGCGCCAGGCTGAACAGCTGAAGATTCAGTTTGGATCGGCCTTAGGTGACCTGGCCCAGGAAGAAAAAGTTGTCACGATTCCAGGTATCAGCGGGCGTGATCCTAAAGAGATCAGTTTCAGAAGCCTTGCATACATTATTCAATCGAGGATGGAGGAGATTCTGGATGCAGTGATGTATGAGATTGAATCATCAGGTGTGGCGGACAAGTTAAGTGCCGGTATTGTATTAACCGGTGGGGGAGCATTGCTTCGTCATCTTGCTCAACTGGTTAAGTTTAAGACAGGGTATGATGTCAGGGTGGGATATCCGAGCGAACATCTGGCTGCAGAGAGCATTGAAGAGGTTAACCAGCCGATGTATTCAACCAGTGTGGGATTGTTACTGAAAGGGTATGATTTGATGTACAGGATAAAGGAGGAAACGACAGAAAAGAAGGAGGATATGGAGGTTAATGAAGAGGAGGATGAAGATACCACGGCAAAGGGCAAGGTAAATATTTTTACGACGCTTAAGGAAAAGCTAAATGAGATTTTTGAGGATAATGATTCGGCTTTGTAAGGAGCATGGAGCATAGAGCATGGAGTGTGGAGTAAGTTCTGAGGACTATGAAGGGTAAGAGCGACGAAACAGAAAAGTAAAAGGGTGAAGAAGTGAAGAGGTGAAAGAGCCTAAGAACGAGGAGAAACAGGGAGACAAATTGAGATACATCATTAAAGCCCTGAAAGGGCTTGACTATGAATAACCCGGTACGAAGTGCCGGGTATGGATAACAGGAAGGATAACAACCCTGAAGGGGTTGAATAATAAACATTTATTAACAAAAAGTGTCAACCAGAATCAGGATGACACAAAGCAAGGAGTGAGAAATATCTTTCATTAAAACATAAAATCATGGCAGAAGATTTGATGAATTTCGACATGCCAGTAAACCGGTCGTCGATAATAAAAGTCCTGGGGATTGGCGGTGGTGGGAGCAATGCGGTTAATTACATGTGGAGACAGGGTATCAATGACGTTGATTTTGTGGTCTGTAACACCGATGCACAGGCATTGAATAACAGTCCGGTATCTGTTAAAATTCAGATTGGTGAATCCCTCACCGAAGGTCGCGGGGCTGGTAACAAGCCTGAGATAGGGAGGCAGGCGGCGCTGGAGAACCTGGACGATATCGTTAATGTGTTGTCACAGAACACAAAGATGGTCTTTCTTACTGCCGGTATGGGAGGGGGCACCGGTACGGGGGCAGCACCGGTAATTGCCAAAGCAGCGCAGGAGATGGGCATCCTAACCGTGGCTATTGTCACAATACCTTTCAGGTTTGAAGGTCAGCTAAGGATCAACCAGGCTATAGAAGGTATCAATGAGCTTGAAGAATATGTCGATTCACTCCTGGTTATCAATAATGAGAAGTTACGGGAGATTTATGGTGATCTCAAGTTATCTGAAGCGTTTGCCCGTGCCGACACTGTTCTGACAATCGCGGCAAAAGGAATAGCAGAGATTATTACTGTCCATGGTTATATCAATGTTGACTTTGCTGATGTGGAGACGGTTATGAAGAAAAGTGGTGTAGCCATCCTGGGTTCGGGAACCGCAGCAGGTGAAGGCCGTGCCCTGAAAGCGATCCAGGAGGCTTTATCGTCACCCTTACTGAACAATAATGACATTACAGGAGCTGACAGTATCCTGCTCAATATTACATCCGGTCTCGATGAAGTCAGTATGGATGAGGTTGGTGAAATCACGGATTATGTAACCAAGAGTGCAGCCAAGAATGCATTAATCATATGGGGTACAGGAAATGATCCATCGTTGAATGAGAGTATCAGCGTTACAATTATTGCGACTGGATTTGAGACAAACAGCATTCCTGAATTATATATCCGGAAAAAGAAGCCAGACAGGGTGCGCCTTGTCGATGATCATAAACCTGTAACAGACGACAAATCATTACCGACCATCGCCGAAACAACTTCAGATGCTGCTGAAAGAACAAATATCCAGCGGACGATTGAATTTGATATTTCAGGATCGGGAAGGAGTGAGATGCTGATCTTTGAACCTGAACAGGCAGACATGAAGGACGAAAACGGGAATAATGAGAAAAAATTAGCAGAGCGGGTGAGAAAACTGAGAGACACCCATGAACGGTTTAAAGGGAAGCTTTTTGAAGAAGAGGAAAAGAAAAATGAAATTGATGATCTTGAAAATGAACCAGCATATATCAGGAAAAAAATAAAGATTGAAAACGTTAAATATTCTTCAGAATCTAAAATATCCAAATATTCATTATCGGAAGATGAGGACAAAAATCCAACATTAAGGGAGGATAATTCATATTTACATGATAATGTGGACTGATTTTCTGGTGGATTAAAAGAATTTTGCCCTGTTATCTTTGATATTGGACGCATCCATTAATGCCTGATAGGCTTCGGAGTAGACACGTGATTGTCTCATCATATCGAGCCTGTTTTTTGTTACCTGTGCATTGACAGCCTCAGATTGATTTATTGTATTCACGACAAGTACATATACACCATTATTTCCCTGGACAGGATCTGAAAGGACACCTGCTGGCAGGGAGGAAGCAGCGCCGATTATTTTTGGTTCTATACCTGCTGACGGGATAGAAACGGATGAGAAGCTTATATTGGATGCTTCCTGGACCTGCAGGTTAAAAATATCTGCCAGGTCATCGAGTGTTGTTGATTCATTCATACCGGACCTGAACTGATCCATGATTTTTTCGGCTTTCTTGTTTATTTTAACCGCAAGGATTATTTCATTCCTTACCTCTTCAAAAGGTGCAAATCCTTCTTCTTTTACAGAGGTTACAGCAGCAACAACAAATTTATTACCCAATTCGAACACTTCCTTGCATACTTCATGAAGTTCAGCCTCAAAAGCCCATTGTATTAACGGTCTGGGATAATCCAGCCCGGATATAGTTCGCTGATTCTCAGTCAATTCTGAAGCATATCTTTTAGTCAGGTTTTGTTGGGTAACAGCGGTATTGAACTTATCATATGTATTATTTAAGCCTGAAAATTCAACAGCTCTAGCATATACATCCTGGTATGTTTTGGAGCTTGGTTTAATATCCCTGGCCAGGATAGCAACTTTTACTTTTTTAACCGGCTTGCTCTGGTCAACTATTTCTACGACATGGTATCCGAATTGTGTTTCGACCACCAGAACCTCTCCTTTTTTACCATTGAAGCAGGCATCGTTAAATGGTTTAACCATGCGGCCTTCTCTGAACCATCCCAGGTCTCCACCATTCTGGGCACTTCCATCGGCGGAGTACTGTAAAGCAAGCATAGCAAAGTCGGATCCGTTATCGATCAGGTTTTTAAGGCTATCGGCCAGTTGTTTAGCCTGGGTTGCATTACCTGACTGGTCGGGTTGGATAAGTATATGCCTTGCATTCACAGAGTCTGGCAGGGAATTGATTTCAACAAGTCTGGCAATTCTGTATGATTCATTTTCCTGGTAAGGTCCGATGATATCCCCCGGTTCAGCGGAGAACATAAAATCTCTAATGTTTTCTGACAGCTCATCGTAAGTATGGTTCAGATCATCGTAAGGCATATCCGATTCAATATTTGTAAATGACGCCACATCGCTGGTTGTTTCGAATTCACCTTTCATTCTGTTGATCCAATCCTGTGCATTTTCATCGTCTTCAACCGAGGGAACCACTTCAAATACCACATATTCAATATCTCTGGAAGCGGACTGTTCATACTGGCTGCGGTTTTCATTATAATAATCACGCAGGTCTGATTCGGTATAGCTAATAGCAGTATCCGGAATACTTGTAAACGGTTGTCTGATATAGCTAAAGTCAACTTTTTTATCACCCTCATGGAAACCAGCTTCTGCTTCAATATTTGTAGTATAAAGGCCTTTTCTGATGAGGTTATTAAATTTGGAAAAAGCTTTGTCCTCGATAATCTGATTTTCAAGATGCAGCCAGATTGTTCTCTGGGCACCAGTAGGATCCTCATTCATTGTACGAATAAACTGAAGGAGGAACGATCTGTTAAGGATACCGGTCTGTGGATCAGAAAATAATTGTCTGATAATTGGATGAGGGTTTCTTCCCTGCACCATATCCATCACTTCATCAGTACTGACGGCTATGTTAAGTTTTTTATATTCATCCATTGTAATATAATCTCTTAAGAGTGTTGTCCAAGCTTCTTCACGAACACTTTCCATCATTTGTTCATCGAGTGAAGTAATGCCAAATCGGAGCTGGTAATATTCAGTCAATTCCTCTACCCTTGCAGAATATTCCTCGTATGAAACTGATTTTCCGTTTATTTCAGCAAATTCCATACGGCTGCTCCTCCTGATAGAGCTACCGCCGGTGAGGAGATCTTGCAGTACGAAGGCAAATATTGCCACACCAATAATTACGGCTATCAGTATACCTGCTCTGTTTCTAATTCTTTGTAGTGTTGCCATATGGTATCCGGGTTTTATTCTGAAAAATCGAGCTACGAAGATAGTAATTTTATATTGAAATATCG
>Ga0111176_1092_pt1 | contig 15728 bp, 6 predicted proteins | sample DeeMarSWOR324_28_FD_80229 | JGI IMG/M metagenome (GOLD analysis project Ga0111176, IMG submission 80229) | Bacteroides sp. SM23_62_1 | reverse complement strand
CATCTATTTTATATGGAGATGTATTCCCGGTATGTTTATCCCATCTTACCGGTATTCTCACACAATCAAATGCGGCCTGTTCATACATGTCGAAATATAACTCTTCTGCTTTAGGATTATTCCAGCCTGCGGGCCAATAACCTTCATCCGGAGGTTCGAGGGTATTTCCCATGTTGATACCTTTCTGCATCTGCGAGATAGCCTCCCACGGGGTTATTTGTGCCTTCAGTACAGGTAGCATACCATACATAAGGCAGGAAAGGATGAGTATGAAGATTCTTTTTAATGCCATAGAATTATCTTTGGTTAAAGTAATGACAGATAGACGGACATGAAATTTTTTCATGAAAAACCTCTCAAAGAATCATGAAACCTGCCTGCCGGCACGCAGGAAATTTCATGATAGTTCCCTGCTGTAAAGTTTAAATTTGTTAATTGGCTTAAACAAATTTAAATTTTACAGAGGAAAAATAGTGAAATAAATAAATGATAGAAAATTTAAAGGGTTAAATCAAAAGTCCTTTGTGATCCTTTGAGGAAACCTTTGTGTACCTTTGTGGTTAATATAACTAATTGAACCACAAAGGATCACAACGTAAAATGCAGTGCTTCCCCAAGGATGACTAGATAATTGACAACTTTTGATACAACCCTTTTAAATTAAACATATTAAAAAGAAAAGAGCCTGTTTTTACAGGCTCTTTTCCGTAAGGGATTATTTAAGAATCAGCTTATAGCGTCCAATGATCGCATCATTGTTGCTGACGATTACAACGTATACTCCGGCAGGTTGATCTTCGAGTGAGATTTCTTCCTGGCTGTTGTTTGCAAATATATCACGAACACCTGCCCCCAGGATATTATATATCTGGATCCTGTATCCTCTTTCAAGGCCTGTGATAAATAATTTACCTGAAGCCGGGTTTGGATACAGCTGGACAGGAGCAACACTGATATCATCAACAGAAGTGATCCATAAATCAATAGCATAGTATACTGATGTTACACCATTGGCTGCAGTAACCTTTACCAGGTCGCCGGCACGAAGTGTAGCACCGGTATTTTCAACATCAAGTGTGTCAACGACTATAACCGTAGCACCGGGTGACGGGACAAGGTTATCAAGGAAATCGGTGCGTGCTGAATTGTCATATATTCCGCCGGTAATGTCCAGGGTAAACTGATCGACAATATAGACAGTAGATGTCACATATGGGAAGTAATCTACTTCTTCTTCTATATATGACGGCAACAATGACAGGCTATAGGTCCTGGTTACTGTACTATCCTTGGATGTCACAACAAGCTGGTCATCCACATAGATTTCACCGGTGGTACGTTCGAAACCAAGCTTATCGATTAGCTTCATGGTAGCTCCCTGTGCAGGAGTCAGGTTTTTGAAGAGGGTCCCGACTGATGTTCCGATGGGAATGAGGTAAATCAGATCTTTATTCTGCTGAACCATAAATACATCAGATGTCACAAATGCATCGGAAGCTGTTGCATCCGGCATCAGCTGATATAATATGACGGTTTTTCCATCTTCTGCAGTCACTTCGAAGAAAATCTGATCGGTTACCTGGACATCCACATAAACCGTATCAAAGTTCAATCTCATCATCGGAACCCAGGTGCCTTCTCCGTCGATCACCTCTAATTTCGCACCAGGAGGTGCAGTTACATTATCAAGAATAAGCATAACGGGCATTCCATATTCAAATCCACTGATCGTCCCCGAGTCACCGTCCACTTCAATAGTCAACAGATCTGATGTAAGTAATGCATCATCACTTAAACCTTCATCGGTAACTTCAAGGATGTATTTTGTGGTACTGAGATAATCGGCAGATACAACAATCAGGGTATCTCCATTTGCCAGGGTATTATTACCAAAAAGAATATTACCATTAGTACCGTTCTTGAAGATAAAGGTCTGTTCTTCATCAGATTTGATGATATTGGATGTAAAGTCGTTGACGGTTGTTCCGGTGATTACGCCCCGTATTTGTTCACTCAGGGAATATCCCGGGCTTACTTTGTAAACGATTGATCTCACAGTTGATTTGAAGAATGTGACCTCATCCATGGTATGCTTGCCAAGGTCCTGTACCACTAATAAAATATCCATTGGCCAACCAACTCCGCGGGCATCAAAATAGGGCCGGTCCATCAGGATCCACTCACTGTTTTCCGGCGTAGTACCAAATGATTCGGCAAATCCATCTTTCGGCAGGTAATACTCGGGTTTTCTGATACAGGTGGTGATCATATCGATCTGCTTTCCTCCAAGGGTCCAGGAAGAGCCATCATCGTGACCGAACGTTTCAATCAGATCAAAGTCCCTTGGGTCAGTAGCAGCTTTTAATCCCTGTTTGATGGAATCATTCAGGATTTTAAATACATAAATATCTGCACCGGTCCATTGTCTGCAAACAGCCTCATTCGTAACTTCATCCCATGTGTTTTTTCCAAAGGTGTGGTGGAATATAACGTCCGCCTGGGTAACTGCCGGCCACCTGCCATCATATTCGGTGCCCCAGATTCCCCAGTCACCCCAGATACTGCTCATGACAAACACATCACCCGGCTGGACAATTGGATTTACAGCAAGATCCTGAATTGCCATAGCAGGCTGGTCTTTCCAGGCCGCAGAATCCGCTGCCCATTTATAGCCCGGGATATATTTGACATACCTGTCCAGCCAGTCTGAACCTGAAGCATTGGCATAAGAGGAAATAGCTAAAGACGGGTCAGTGTTCCACTGGCCATAGAACATATAATCACTTAAATCAAGCGGGACGGTTCCCGGATTGCAGATTTCTATCATTCCATTGGTCCACATTTCCCAGAAAATAAATTCGGATATGATTGGTTCTGCCTCCCATGGCTGAATATCAACAGGGTTTTTTTCCTTTTCAAACCGGATCGAATAAACGTTTATAGAGGTATCATCTTCAGCAGTAACGGTAAATTTAACGGTTCTGTCGGCTGCAGCTCCATATATATTTTTTGCCCTCGCAACCTCAACGCGTGCATTCTCATCGGATTTTTTTACCACAAGTGCTGGCACACCGGGAACATCGTATGGTACCTGTACAATATAGTCATACACTGACGGGGCGAAATTTGGAATTGTATCCCCGTTCCATCCATAGAGGTCTCTGTATTTATCAGGAATATCCGGCCAGGTAATGCAGCGTAAGGAAGCATCTGTCGATTTTCTATACCTGAAAATCTTAATGTAATATTCTTTAACTGAAAGATCTTCAGCAGTGACTTTCAGTTTATCACCCATTTTAAGGTCGGGTCTTGTAACTCCATCCACAAAAACAATTTCCCAGCTTGCGTTCGGGGCTTTTTCCAGGTATTTGAATAAAGTATCCACGCGTGTCCCGAAGAAAACATCTTCAATGGTATCCATTCCGGGTATCCCATCCGTAACGGTAAAAGGTATATCGGAATCAGACCAGTCATCATCGTCGGGAAGTAATCTTCTTTTGGGGATAACAATATTTGCCCCGGCACCAGGTGCTTCCACTTCGATTTCAAATTCTGCCTTATCCATGTCATTCCCACAGGCATATACGGTAAGGATATCACCTGTGCGGATAGATACGTAAGCTGAGTCATCAACTGACCGGACATAGTCGTAATGCCATGCAAAACCATCCTGTCTGTCAAACTTAAACATGATCGAGTCATCTCTCCTGATTCCCCATGGAACGGATAGGGTAGAATCAGTCCAGTCAATGGTAATGGTTGAAGAGGTTAAAGTCGTATTATCGAGGTTATAATCCCCGTGGTTACCGACAGTCCAGAACAGTTGCCTGGTTGCATTGTATTCACCCTGTTGTAAAAATGGAATTGCGATCCATTCCGACTCTTCAGGACCCGTTTTTCCCCTGCCTTCATCAAAGTCGAGGTTGCCTTCCTTCTCACTGAATTTCCGGATAAGAACACACGTTCCGGTAGCACCTGTAACACCTGCCACATCATATAATCCATCCGTACTGTTACGACCGGGGACATCATTCACAGTAGCATCAAAAACTCCGCCAACCTGGTCAATAACGGCTGAATCGGTTTCGGAGATATGGTGCCGGAGATACCAGCATTCTCTTCCGTTCCAAACATCATCCATGATCCAGTGATAGGGCATTGTCACACTGTCGGTAGGATCATTTGTGGGTGATTCTGGCCGGTGGATCTGCAGATCCGCCAGCTCATACATCTCCGGCCACATTAATCTTTCAGTCCAGTCCTCAGAATACTCATGATCTGCCACATCCTTGGCATATTGTTCTTCGTTGTAATCACTAAAACATGCGATCACATACGACTTACCGGGAGGTAGCTTGTGGTCGGGTAACATCATGGAATGATCTGGCTCCGGTTCCCAGGGTGAAGCCCAGGGCCTGATAGTACCGAATTCAAAATCGGATAGGTTCACTGTATCCGTACCCATATTCGTTATTTCAACATAGGTCTTATCTCCCCTGTCCATCCTCGCTTCGGTAATCAGAAGCGTCTTTATGGTATCCTGCGCCTGCAAAACACCAAACGATAAGAAAAGCAAAAGCAGTAGAAGTTTATTTTTCATAATGGTTATGGTTTGGTTAGTAATTAGAAAAACATATTGTTACTTCAAATGTAAAAAAAATCCTTAATTAATATTAATAAAATACGTAAAATTCGATTCGTATTTCTTATTTTTAGCCAATATATATGTTATCGGGAAATATTTACTTTTGACCGAAATTATATTATTTCTAGTAATCTGCTAATAGAGTAAATTAAGAATAAAGATTTGAGAGTTATCTTTTTGAAGTAATTTTCTTTTTTTTTTAAGTTTGATACCTTAAAGTAAAAGATGAAATGACCAGGACTATTCAATATATGCTGCTTGCTTTAATATGCGTTTTATCTTTAGGTTGCAGGGATGAATTCAACCAGGATGGCAAGTATAGCCGCCCCGACTGGCTTGCCGGAAAGGTATATACACAGGTTAAGGAACAGCCTGATCTTTCAATTTTTGCACAGTGTCTTGAATTAACAGGCTATGACACCATCATCAACCGGTCGGGCAGTTACACCGTCTTTGCCCCTAACAATGAAGCATTTTCTTTGTATTTTCAGAACAATCCGGATTATCAGTCAGTTGAAGATATCCCGATTCAGGAATTACTGCGAATTGTAAAATACCATATCGTGCAAAATCCATGGAGTAAGATCCAGCTCAGAACATTGGATATTTATGGATGGATAGATACTCTGGACATTGATAATGATGAGCCAAAAGGTTTTAAGAGACAAACATTATTGCTGGAAAAAGATCTGAAATTCGGCCTTAAATCAGAAGAAAACAGGATTTATATTGTTGACACCCTGGAATCTTCATGGCAGAGAAGGATCATTGCTGATTCCCGCAAATATGCACCCTTCTTCTATAAGGAGTATTTCGATATTTATGATCTGAACTTAGATGACTATGAGTTTTATTTCGGAAGGCCGATAGCTAATTCTTCAGATATTTATTTCGCCCAGGGCAGGATTATAGGAGATGAGATTTTCGCGGAAAATGGCTTTGTATACAATATTGACCGGGTTGTTGAACCACTTCAGAATGCTTATCAAATAATGAGTGATCAAAAGGACAACCAATCCTACAGCGATTTTTTAGCCCTGATCAACATGTTTCCTGAATTTATTTATAACGAAAATAAAACATTTGATCAGCCGGGAGCAGAACAGGGATTAACAGTTGATTCACTGTTCGATCTAACCTATCCTGCATTGACATTTAATATAACCGGTGAGATGACCAGGGCTCCCACAGGCACCTTTGGATTGCCAGGTTATGTTACCTCCATTCGTTATCATCATGGGCTTGTAGTACCGACAAATGAGGCATTCAGCGAATTTGAGAATGAATACCTGGTTGGTTCGAACAGGTGGGGTAGCCTTGAAGACACACCATATCAGATAAAAAGAATAATAGCCAACACACATATGTCTGCCAATCCGGTTTATCCGACTGATTTTATGAAAGGATTTTATAATGGGGAACTGGATCTTGTAACATTGAATGAGGAAAACATCGTTCATAAAGAGTATGGCAGCAACTGTACTTTTATTGGAATGGAACAGGCTATCGTACCCCGTGCTTTCAGCAGTGTGACAGGGCCAGTTTACCTGCAGCGGGGCTATTCCAAGGTAATGTATGCAATTGAAAGAGCCGGGTTGCTGCCTGCATTAAAAAGAGAAAATGAAGATTATCTGTTTTATGTTGAATCCGACCTGAATACAGGTGAAGACTCCTCATTGCTCTACAGGCCCACCACCGGTAGTTTCTCAGTTTTTCTTACAACCCCGGGAACATTCAGGGAAATTATGTTAGGAACAAATGACCTAAGAACTCTGCTCCTGAACCATGTAGGTGTCGGAATTCCAAAAGGAATAGCAAATAAAGAATTTGTGAGAAACCTTGCTGGCAATTTTATAGTCATTAATAATGAGACGGGTGAGGTTCGTGGCACAGCACCAACTACTGAAGGATACAAAGGGCTTGAACAGGTTACGGTCATCCCAACACAGATAAGTACGGATGCAGATAATGGTGTTACTTATGATATTACAGACTGGTTCAGTTTCTCTGCAACTACCCTCTTTTCGAGGTTGTCGGTATCCTATCCGAGGTTCCATAATCTGCTGCGAAAAGCAGGTTTGAGCCAGGATAACCTGTACCGGTATACTTTCATATCTGAAAATGAGAATTATACGGTATTTGTTCCAAGCACTGAAGCCCTGGATAACTCCGGTGCAGATACTTTAGCTATTGAGGATCTGAAACAATTCCTTTTAATACATTTTGTCCAGGGTGATTTCATTTTTACAGATGGGAATAAACCTGCAGGTTATTACGAATCGATGAGGATTGATGAAAAATCAACAACCTATTCAACAGTATTTACTGAAATTTATATTAATCCGGGATATGATGTTATCATGATACCTGATAAAACGGGGAGCGACTATATAACAATAAATGAGTCTTCCGAAACCAATATAATGACGGGCCGCAGCCTGAGTGAAACTGCCACAACTTTCCCGGAAGTCATTATTACTGCAGTGATTCATGAAATTGACAGTGTTTTGCTTTTTGAAGAGCTGGATACAAGGTAAATGTTTGATTATAAAACATAAGGATTTTGATTCAAGTACAAAACATCAGGAGAATCCTTCTGCTGTTCATGGCTCTGTTTTATTTTACCGGAGCCTGGTCACAGGAGAAAACAATTATCCGTGGGCGTATTATCGATAAGGCTGATAGAACCACCATTATCGGTGCCAATATCATTGAATACGATGAGGATAACCGTGTCATTAACGGGACAGTATCCAATGTAAACGGTGACTTCGTCCTGGAGATGCGGAATCCTGCAAATATTGTAAAGGTTAGCGTCATAGGATATGAGACACAGCAGATTCCGGCAGATCCGACGCGAACAATAACCGTCGAACTTGAGACATCGTCAGTTGAATTGGAGGCAGTAACGGTAACAGCCACAACAAAATCGGGTAGTAACCTGATCAATATCGATGACCGGGATAATACTTCTGCAACGGTGAGGGTTGATTTAGTTGATATGCAGGAGATTGGTGTTCTTTCTGCCTCCGATGCGCTCCAGGGAAGGGTAAGCGGGCTGGATATTATCGCCGCCTCAGGTGATCCCGGCTCAGGATCACAGCTGGTCATCAGGGGATTAAGTTCAATGGGGAATAACAAACCCCTGATTGTTATTGACGGTATTCCACAGAGCAGGGTATCCGATAATTTTGACCTGAGTTCTGCCGACAGTGAAGATATCAGTAATTTAGTCAATATCGCCTTGCAGGATATCAAATCCATTGAAATATTAAAGGATGCAGCATCTACTGCAATATACGGATCAAGGGGGGCCGACGGTGTATTACTTATTGAGACACATAAGGGCAGGCTGGGAAAGGTAGAATTTGATTACCAGTATAAGAGCAGCATCAATATTCAGCCTCCGGCAATACCCATGCTGGATGGAGATGAATACATCATGCTTCAGCTGGAAGAATGGCATAACAGCAGGGGTGTGTTTGATATACCTCCTGAAATAGCATATGACAGGGATTATTATGATTTCTACAACTACTCGGCAAACACAGACTGGCTTGGTGAAATCACCCGTAATGCCATGACCCACGATCATTATTTTAAAATTTCAGGAGGTGGCGAAAAAGCAAGGTATTTTACTTCTTTTGGCTATGTTAATGAGGGTGGTACAACCATTAACACAAGTTCCAGGAGATTTTCAACAAGAATAAACCTTGACTATAACCTGTCAAGAAAAATATTGTTCAGTATTCAGTTCAATTATACAAATAACAATACGGATGGGAATTTAGTGATTGAGAGGAGGAATATCCGGTCGATGGCTTACATCAAAGCACCAAATATGAGTATCTGGGAATATGATGCATCGGGAAATCTGACAGGGGAGTACTTTACACCCATTAACAGCTACCAGGGAAGTGGTGGCACATACTATAATCCGGTTGCTGTAGCCAACCTTGGAAAGAATGACCGCATAGCGAATTCCTTACAGAACACTTTCAGGTTACAATACCGGATTTTAGACATACTTTCCTTTAACCAGACCATATCCTTTCAGTTTAACGGTGATAAATCAAAAAATTATTTACCCTATAATGCACTTGGCACTGATTGGCTGGCCTGGACAATCAACAAAGCGGAAGAGGGTAACAGCACCTCATCCTCCATAGATACGGAAACGCAGCTTGTTTTTGATTCTCCCTTTCAGACCAAGAAACATGTTTTATCAGGAGCATTGACATGGATAACCAGGCAGTCGGGGTATGAATGGATGAACATTCAGAGTAATAAAACTCCCAGCACCAATATTCAGGATCCCTCCATAAACGCACAGATAAACTGGATTGGCAACGGTTCAGGAGAAACAAGGGAATTAGGGGCGTTGTTGAACCTGAATTATAAATACCAGGACCGATATATGATTCAGACAATTCTCAGGGCCGATGCTCACTCTTCATTTGGGATCAACAACCGCTGGGGTCTTTTTAAAGGTATTTCAGCGGGTTGGAGGTTTTCATCCGAACCATTCATGGCACCCCTCGGATTTGTGGGAGAAAGTAAACTGAGAGTAAGCTGGGGAGTATCGGGAAGGCAACCCACCAATCCATATGCACGATTTGCTACCTATGCCTCAACCTTTACAGGCAGCTACCTGATGTATCCCGCCGTTGTCCCGATACAGGTTCAGCTGAATAATCTTCAGTGGGAATCTACCTCCTCCTATGATGTCGGGCTGGAACTTAACCTGTTCGACGACAGGTTTTACCTGGAGGGTGATATATATGAAAAAGTAACCTCCGACCTGTTATTCACAAATTATTACATCCCTTTGTCTTCCGGATTTGATTCACTGCTTTTCCTGAATGGCGGTGAACTGGAAAATAAAGGCTGGGAATTAATGACGGATCTGAAAATTATCAGGGGAGAAAACTGGAGATGGTCGGTGAATTTCAATATTTCACGAAACATCAATTCATTTAATAAGCTACCCGATAATTTTAATACAGAGCGGTCAACGTCGATAACCAACGGGCAGTATCCGTTGCGTGTAGTGGAAGGTGAACCAATAGGATCATTTTTCGGATTCAGGTATCTCGGCGTTTTTCCAACGGATGCAGATGCCATGGCCCGCGATGCTGACGGCAATATCTTAATCGATAACGAAGGGAATCCTATACCTTTAACATACAGGGACGAATATACCTTCAAAGGTGGGGATGCCATATATGAAGATGTTAATCATGACGGGAAAATAGATCTGAACGATGTTGTTTATATAGGTGATTCAAATCCCGATTTTATCGGTGGATTTGGCACTTCAGTAAAATACAAAAATTTCGATTTTTCCTGCAGTTTCCACTACCGTCTTGGTTTTGATATCATCAACCAGGTTGCCATCGAAACAGAAGGGATGCTTAACAGAAATAACCAGAGCAAGGCAGTATTACGAAGATGGCGTGTACAGGGGCAGGATGAGAAGGATATACTGCCACGGGCTTATCTGAATCATCCTGCGAATAACCTTGGTTCGGACAGGTATGTGGAAAAGGGAGACTTTTTACGGCTCATAAATGTGATGATGGCTTACAGGTTAAAACCGGAAGTTTGCCAGAAACTGAACCTGAAAAGGGTAAGCTTTGCCCTCAGCGGACGTAAACTGATGACGTTTACAGATTATACGGGACAGGACCCCGAGGTGGGTCAGGATGCCAGCGATCCTTTCTGGATAGGTGTTGACAAAGCAAATACACCACCTCCTAAAATAGTGACATTAAGTGTTTCAATAGGTTTTTAATAGAAAGAAAGATAATAATAAGGATGAAGCTTAAATGTGTTTTGATATTACTTGTAATGATCATTCAGTTCTCCTGCAGTGAATGGCTGGAACTCCTGCCACCGGCAGGATTGATAAGGGAGGAATTCTGGAAAACAAAAGAGGATGTGGAAGCAGTGATTATGGGAGCGTATGAGACATTTGCAGTGATGGATGAGATATTATTCAAATATGGAGAAATCAGGGCTGACCTGGTTATAGGAGATATTAACCAATCCCCGGATGAGCAAATGATTGTGGAAGGTAACATCAATCCTGAAAATGATCTGTGCCTGTGGTCTCAGTTTTATAAGGTTATCAACTATTGTAACGAGATAATCAAAAACGCACCACTCGTACAGGACCGTGATAATACATTCACCGATTACCAGCTTCAGGGTTATCTGGCGGAAGCCACTTTCCTGAGAGGATTAAGCTATTTCTATCTTGTGCGTGTTTTCAAAGATGTTCCACTCGTGATAGAGCCATCGGAAACTGATGATACTGACTTTTATAAGCCTAAGGCAGATGGGGATGAGATTTTGCGGTTCATTATGGATGATTTAGAAAGCATGAGGCCGTATGCCACCACAGATGGTTACCAGACGCTTGAAGAAATCAAAGGCCGTGCAACAAAAGCAGCAATCGATGCATTACTGGCAGATATTTCATTATGGCTGTTCGAATACGAAGAATGTATCAGTCATATAGAAAAAATAGAAGTTAGCGAAGAATATGCATTGATGCCGGCTGCCAGATGGTTTGAAATATTTTATCCGGGCAATTCACTGGAAGGGATTTTTGAATTTCAGTTTAATAACAGCCTTAACCAGAATAACAGTATGTATGACCTGACCCAGCAATACAGTTACAACTACGATCCAAGTGAGAAGGCACTGGAACTATTTGCCAGGGGATTCGCAAATGAACTGGTCCGTGGGGAGGATGCATCCATCAAAAGATATGGAGAGGGTGACTATATCATCTGGAAGTATGTCGGGAGAGCTCCTGATGGTACATCAACAAGATTCGGTTCGGATCAGAGGAGTTGCAACTGGGTTATATACCGGTATGCCGATGTGTTATTGATGAAGGCTGAGGCACTATCACAACTAAACCGGTTTGACGAAGCTCTGGAGATCATCAACACCATCCGTGCAAGAGCTGATGTTTCTGCACTGAACCTGCCTAATTCAACCACAGCTTTTGAGGATGCTATACTGGAGGAACGTGCACTTGAACTTGCTTTTGAAGGAAAACGCTGGTTTGATCTTATGAGGATGGGAAGAAGGAACAATTATAGCCGAAAAAACAAGCTGATCGAAGTTATCGTAAAGAATGTACCATCAACACAAAAAAGAATTCTGGCTATTAAGCTGACAAATCCGCTGGGCTGGTATTTACCGATTCATGAGTCGGAAATAGAACGCAACAGAGCACTGGTTCAAAATCCTTATTATGATTTTTAGCAGATGGGAAGAATAACTGCATATTTATGTGTTGCCATCCTCTTATCGGGGTTATATTCCTGTGAAGAAGTGAGAGTTGAACCTGGTTTTGAAGACACGGAACAAATGACAATATTAGACTATATAGCTGAGAACGAAGAAGATTATTCAAGCTTCATGCAGATACTTAAAGCGGGAGGTATTGACCGGACGATGAGTGCCTATAATCCTGATGGTTTAGGCTATACCCTGTTTTTGCCGGACAACAATGCCATTGACAGGTTTATTGAACAGAGTAACAGGTTTTCATCCTTGAATGATTTGTTGAATGACCTGGATTATGTATATGAATTAAGCAGGTATCATATCGTAAACATCGGAATCAATTCAAACGATTTTCCTTTCGGGGCACTTCCTGATTATACCCTGTCCGGCGACTATCTTACTGTCAGTTTTGTTATTGAAACCGACACTTCCTATTATGTTATTAATAACCAGGCACCGGTGATCAAACCTGATATCGAATTATCAAATGGTTATATACATATCATCAATAACACCTTAATTCCTATTACATTCACCAGTTACGAATGGTTTGAACAGCATGAGGGTTTTACTATTTTCAAAGACCTGATTGATGCCACCGGCCTTCAGGAAACAATTGATATTAATCTGAAGGATGAAACAAATACAGCACGTCCTTTTACATTATTGATCGAACCCGACTCGGTGTATCATAAGAGAAATATCAACTCCCTGGATGACCTCGCAAAACTGATAAGTCCGGATAACAGTGATTATACTAACTTATCAAATCCGCTATATAACTTCGCCACCTATCATATACTGGCAGAAAGTAAGTTCCTGAATGATTTTATTGATATTGCCACGAATTATATAACCTATTCAGAAATACCGCTGAACATCAATGGTAAAGGACTTGACATTATGATCAATAAAGGCAAAGAGGTTTTCGACACCATCATAGACCAGAAAGATACGGTTATTATTGATTACGTCGGTTTTTATTATGATGAGAGTAATATCATTACCCAGAGCGGAGCTATTCACTTCATTAACCAGGTATTAAAACAACAGAGGCCATCAAGGGCAATACAAACATTCGAGTTCTACGAGGAACCTCTCTTAAATGAGTACAGACAAGAACAGGGTCTGTATCTTATTGAAGATACTTCATGGCTGAATGTAATTAAATGGTCGGGTACAGATTTGTTTTTTGTTGAAACAAGGGATGATGCAAGCCCAGCGTGGGGAGGCGATTACCTTTTTATGGATGGAGACTTTGTGATCTCTTATACCTTTCCAAAGATTATCCAGGGAAAGTATACAGCCTATCTTGGTGCTGACGCCTATAGCTGGGAAAATGCATTAATAGAAGTTTTTATCGATGGTAAAAAAACGGGTACCCTCATCAACCTGGCAAGTGGAGGAACGGCAGGGAATCCTTTTGCACAAATTGACCTCGGGACAATCAATTTTTTAAAATACGAAGAACATACAGTTGAGATAAGATCTCTTATCCCGGGACGGTTCCTCTGGGATTATATAAGATTTGAACCGGAATAAATTAAACGTCAGAATGAAAAAAATAAGTTTATTGGGTATTTTAATCATACTGATATTATCTGGCTGTGAAAAGTACTGGGATGAATATTATAATGCACATCCCGGGACTGTTAACCAGAATGTGTGGGATGCTGTGCAAAAGGAAAGTGATCTGTCAACATTCGTACAGTACATGAAAGAATTTCAATATGATACGCTTTTTCTAACAGATGATGTTTATACTCTTTTTGTACCCGACAATGAAGCATTTGCCGAATTCCTTCAAACAGGTAACGTAACAAGGGCTTTACTGGATTATCAAATCTCTTTACATTTTATCCAATCAGGAAATGTTCAGGGTAAGAGAAAGATACAAACACTGGCTGAAAAATTTGCCCTTTTTGAGAGTTATAATAACACCTCCTTCCTTGATGGTGTATCCCTGAATTACGAAAGCCCTCTCTATCTGAACGGTAAATATTTCAGGATGAACCAGGTTGTTCTTCCAAAACCTAATATCTATGAGTATTTTGCAGAAAATAATCCGGTATTTAAAGGTTATGTGGATAGCAAGGATTCTATTATCCTGGATAAAGAAAAAAGCAGGCCGATTGGATTTGATGAACATGGAAATACAATTTATGATACTGTATCTGATATCTATAATGAATTTGAAGAGGAATTCTTCCCTGTCAGGGAAGAATTCAGGTATAAAACGGCGACTGTCGTATTTCCAAAAAAAGATGATTACAATCATGCGTTGACAATCATGGCACAAGCAATGAAAACCCCCCATCAGGATTACACGGATATTCCGGTTGACTGGCAATATGACATTTTAATCCCGTATCTGATGGAACACGGTGTTTTCGAGAATATGCTTGAAGAAGAAGAGTTTATGAAAACTTCACCAAATGACACAGTTAAACTGAAAAATATTCTTGGTGATAGTGTAGTTATTGATTACCAGCCTGTTGAAAAGGCAATATGCAGCAATGGTTATGCATATAATTATGCGAATTTCAGAATTCCGGACACCCTTTTCACCGGGTCCACAAGATTTGAAGGAGAATGGCTGTTAAAAGAAACCGGTATCAACAAATTTGCCTGGTATGAAGAAGTAAAAGTAATCTGGGATTATCCTTATGCCCCTTTTCAGGAGTATATTTCCACTGCATCCAACGATTCCATAGCCAGGGTGATTTTTACTACGGGTTATACAGGTAAATATTCCGTTGAGTTCAATGTGGATAACCTTTTACCACGGAAATATCTCATGGTGGTAAGAACGCATATCGATGTGGGCGGCTTATATGAGATATATGTAAATGATCAACTGGTTAAAACATTTGATTATTATTCTTATGTCCTTACCCGGGGAGTCTATGTTGGTGTGACGGGGAAAAGGTACGCTCCTGAGGGAGCATACAGTTATTTTGATTGCTGGATTGAAAATCTCTCGGAATATGGCAGGGCAAGAATACGGTTTGAATATAAAGGACCGTCACGGGTTCGCATAAATGGACTGGTTATTGATTACCTTGATTTTATTCCATATAATTGAATATGAAGAAATAATGATTCAATAACCGCTGGATAATAAAATGTTTTATTATATACATGCTCAATCGAAGCAATTCATATATCATGATTGGGAGTGGTTGATAAAGAAGACATTAATAAACAGAAATTGAAACAAGCTGATGCTGAAAGCTCATTTTAACCGGGAGGATGCGAATGAAATCAATGCCGGATAATATTAACAGACTAACTCATAGAAAGAAATTGATTCTGCTGGTATTTATCCTGGCACTAAACATTATTTATTTACCTGCACAGGATACAACGGTTATTACAGGTGTTGTATTAAACCATCTTGGTCAGCGGGTTCCTGATGTTGCCTTAAGTATTGACGGGTCAAGTTTGCTGCCTGTTGTTACGGGAGAATCCGGTGATTTCCGTCTTGTGTCCACTTCCGGTGACGATTGGATCATCGTAGCACCTACGGGTGATTATAAAAGAAAAAGAGTCTTTTTAAATAACAGGGATTATATTACGATTTACCTTACTGAAAATGATGTTGTATCCGGGGATGATCAGTTATTTATTTTATCCCAGGAAGTTCGAAAACGGAATATTGTTTCATCCTATACCGAGCTGGATATTAAAGACATTCATCAATCACCCGTTCTTTCAGTTGATCAGTACATGCAGGGCCGGGTAGCTGGAATAAATGTGGTGAACAGGTCAGGTGAAC
>Ga0111176_1191_pt1 | contig 15743 bp, 12 predicted proteins | sample DeeMarSWOR324_28_FD_80229 | JGI IMG/M metagenome (GOLD analysis project Ga0111176, IMG submission 80229) | Bacteroides sp. SM23_62_1 | reverse complement strand
TTGATCCTCGATTTTTCAGGATCAGGGCCTGGGTGTACAACTTCAGGGCCGATCTCAACGAAGGCATGCAATTGTTTATTGCGAACCTTATTTGAAAGATCCAATCTCTGCTGGTAAGGATCTGTTGTATCCGGCTCGATGATGTCAATATAATAGAAGGGTCTTATCTGTACACCTTTTTCCTGATTATATATCTCTGATTTGTTCCTATTCTCAACAACTTCGGAAAGATATTCAGCCATCACTCTGGAATGATCAATAATAGCAATACGCTTCTCCGACAAATCGACTTTATCCTTGAATATTGCAAAGACTATCAGGCTTCCTCCCATAAAAACAGGGGCCAGGACAAGACCAATAATGAAACCTTTTGTCCGTACAGCTGCGTTGTACTCACGTTTGGCTAAAATGAAAATTTTACGCATTGTTTACTTCCGTTTTTTCAGGATTTGCAATCCTGATAAAAATATCATTCAATGAGGGTTTTGTTACCTCGAATCGTTTAATACGTGACTGTTTCATTATATAACCCAGGATTTCCTGGGTATCAGCATTTTTTGCTATCCTGATCTCCTGGATCTGCCCAAAATCCTTGACCTTATCAATACCTGGTATTTCTTTCATAGCAGACACACCTTTATCTGTTTGTATCCTGATAGTGTCAGTGCCGTATTCATTCTGGATATCAGTCAATGTACCATCCAGCACCTTCCTTCCCTTATATATCATGAAAATATAATCACACATTTTTTCAGCCATATTCATATCATGGGTGCTAAAAATGATCGTTGCACCCTCCTTCTGTAATTCCAGTACTGCTGATCGGATAATATCTGCATTCACCGGATCAAGTCCGCTGAAGGGTTCGTCAAGGATAATCAGATCGGGCCTGTCGATGATGGTGGCAATAAACTGAAGCTTCTGACTCATTCCCTTGCTCAGTGTTTCAACTTTTTTGCTGGCCCACTCGCTTAGATCAAGCTTCGTTAACCAGTAATTGATTTCATTATTAATATTACTTCCATTTTTCAGTTCACCATGAAATTTAAGCAGGTCTTTTACCTTCATTTTCTTATACATCCCACGTTCTTCAGGCAGATAACCCACATGATCAATCCGGGCTCCAAAATGTTTTTTCCCGAACAGCAATATTTTTCCTTTATCAGGATAAAGAATGTTCATTATCATTCTGATTGTTGTGGTTTTCCCCGAACCATTGGGACCAATAAAACCATAAATACTTCCCTGAGGAACATTCAGAGAAAGGTCATCAACAGCAACAAGTCCGTTAAATCTTTTGGTAATGTTTTGCAGTTCAATAACGTCCATGCATTCAAAATTCAAAATGAAAAATTCAAAATTAAAAATTAGTATGATTATTCAACAAGATAATTAAATATTCAATTTATCATTATCACCTGGCATCTGGTTAACAATCCCTCCAAAGCTGAATATTTTACCCATCAGGAATCATGCCAACCTCTATCAGGCACTGTTATTCAATCAATTAGTTGCTGTTGATACATTTCACGCTGTACGGTATTAATACAGCAGTTGTACATTTTTTGGACACAATTAAGAATTATTTTAGCCTGAAAGATACATTTTCAGGATAAAATGGTTTTCAGGATAAATGAATTTAAATTGCATTGCATATTTTTTTCATATTGTTTAATTGAATTCATCTTATTTTATTAATTTGCCAACTTGTTTTGGATGATGATAAAGAAATTGCAAAAACGCAGAATCATGACAAATACGGGTATTAAAACTTTTTCCAGCTGGCAGCTAACAGCACTTGTATTGTTAAGAGTAGCCATCGGCTGGAATTTTCTTTATGAAGGGTTGGCCAAGCTGACCGATCCTGATTGGACTGCAATGGGCTTTCTGATGGATTCCAAGTGGATCTTTTCAGGTATTTTTCAGGCTATGGCTGCAAACCAGTCCGTTCTGGCTGTTGTTGATTTCCTGAATATCTGGGGATTAATCCTGATTGGGCTTGGATTGATCCTTGGTGTTTTCACGCGGGTTGCTGCTATCTCCGGGGTTGTCCTGCTTGCATTCTATTTCCTCAGCCATCCTCCAATGGCGGGGCTCCGGTACGCCATACCAAGTGAAGGTAATTATCTGATTGTTAACAAAACGCTAATACAACTGATAGCCGTATGGACCCTGTACCTGCTTCCAACCGGCAGGATCATTGGTATTGACCGATTTATTTTTGGACGATCTGGTAACGAATAAACATTTAAGCTTGAAGTTATGACAAAAGAGAATAATGAAAAAAACACAAGTGTTGGGCGAAGGGATATGTTAAAAGGCCTTGCCACTATTCCATTTTTAGGTGCATTACTTTTAGCCTGGTGGAACAAACGCCGCAAAGATCATTTGCTTAATCAGACCATTTTCAATGAATTAAATGTCAGCACCCGACTAACTGAGTCAGAAAAAATTGTTTCAAAAGAACCGAAGCTCAGACTCGGAATTATTGGATTTGGGATACGTGGTGAACAGCTTTTACGCGGGGCAGGTTTTCCTGTCCCTTCCCAGATAGATGAATGGATAGAGGATGCTCAAAATGATCCGACCAATACACGCTATGAAAACTACCTTCAGCAGGAAGATCTTAATATTGAAATAAACGGGGTCTGTGATGTCTATGATGTGAGGGCTGAAAAAGCATTACTGGCATCAGGGAATGGAGACAGGCTGGGAAGTGATGGAAATATCATTCCCAAAGCTAAAAGATACCTGCATTATAAGGATCTTCTGCAGGCTGATGATATCGATGCTGTAATCATTGCCACACCGGACCACTGGCATACAAAGATAGCTATAGATGCAGCAAATGCCGGGAAACATGTCTATGTGGAAAAAGCCATGACAAGAACCATAAAGGAAACATTTGAACTGGTGGATGTGATTAAAAAAAGTGGTATTTGTTTTCAGCTTGGACACCAGGGAAGGCAGACAGCAAGCTATAACAAGGCAAGGGAATTAATCAGCCAGAACATACTTGGTCCTGTTACCCTGGTTGAGGTATCTACAAATCGTAACTCACCAAACGGAGCCTGGGTTTATGATATTGATGAAGAAGCCGGTCCACATAATATCGACTGGGAACAGTTTACGGGCGATGGTCCTGAACGGCCATTCAGCCTTGAAAGATTTTTCCGGTGGAGGTGCTGGTGGGATTACGGCACAGGCTTATCCGGTGACCTGCTTACGCATGAATATGACGCTATGAACCAGATCCTCGACCTGGGTATACCTCACTCTGCAGTAGCTTCAGGAGGAATATATTTTTTTAAGGATGGACGAGAAGTACCTGATACATTCCAGGTAACTTTCGAATATCCAAAAAAGAATCTGACCCTCCTTTACACTGCCACCCTTGCCAGTAACCGTTCCAGGGGTAAAGTAATCATGGGACATGATGCGAACATGGAAGTTGGAGATGTACTGACCGTCTGGGCAGATTATGAATCTACCAGATATAAAGAAATGATTGACAAAGGAATCCTTGAATCAGATACCCCCTTGTTTTCCTATATTCCGGGAAGGAAAAAAGTGGATGCCGTAACTACCGCTACTGAAAAATATTTTGCAGGTAGAGGATTACTTTATACATACAGAAATGGTGTCAGAGTTGACACTACCCATCTTCATATAAAGGAATGGCTCGATTGCATCCGTACAGGACAACAACCCAGCTGTAATATTGACAGGGGATTCGAGGAAGCTATCACCGCACATATGGCAACCCTGGCCTATCGTGAAAACCGGAAAGTATTCTGGGATCCGGAGAAAATGAAAGTAGTATAGGAAGAAGGCTAAGGTTACGAATGAATAGTAAATAGACTTATTGGTGTATTGCTGTGTTGGTGTATGGGTGTGGGTATGGGAATGATTATCTCTTACATGAAGATTAGTAGTCAGTCCCGAAATGGTTGGAATCTTTGATTCCGTTACCATTTCAAGGATCTTCGAATCTCTAAACAATCGCCTTAGGCAGATTGCAGAAATTCGGGATTGCCTATTATCTGTTACCTGCATTATGTTAACCTCGCACGATTCACGGTTCAGACCATCACCTTTTGATTATTGCACCTTACGACATCCGGTGACGATATTATTTCGCTTTTCTCCTTTCGCTATCTGGAGGTTACATAAAAATCATCCTTCTGAAGTCTATAGTTCCCTTACCCAAATATTCCTGAAACTCACAGGATTCGCATGATTCTGAAGCATGAGCGGTTGTTTGAGATCATGTGCCTTATATTCCGGCAAACCGATATACTCCGTTGGCCCCTGGAGAGTTACGTGGTTCTGGACAAGAACACCATTATGCAACAGGGTTAGGGTAGCCGGTGCAAACAGGCTACCATCCTCATTGAACCTCGGAGCCATAAAAATAATATCATAACTCTGCCATTCGCCTGTTGGTTTACAAGCATTTACAAGAGGAGCATATTGCTTGTAAATAGATGCTGTCTGACCGTTTACATAGGTTTTATTGGTGTAACAATCCAGGACCTGAATTTCATATTTTTTCTGCAGGTAAACACCACTGTTGCCGTGGTCCTGACCATCACCGACCACTTCAAATGGTGCTCTCCATTCAATATGCAGCTGAACATCTCCGAACGATTGCTTCGTCTGGATATCCCCAGAACCTGGAATAATGGTAAAACTTCCATCATCTTCAATTTTCCATGGTGCAGGTCCTCCTCCCCTGGTGCTTTCCCAACTGGAGAGATCATTGCCATGAAAAAGGATAATTGCATCTGAAGGAGGTAAGGTACCTTCACCCGGTGTAACTTTGGGAGGAACAGGCTCCCATTTCTCGGTTAATACAGGTCTCCAATCCTGGCAGAATGTCAGGGTTGCCATGATGAAAATGATTGCTAAAGCCGATGACAATTTTTTAATAATGTTATACTTATCCATAGTTTTAAGTTTTTAAAATATTTAAAAATAACTTTCCTAAATAATGATTTATCAATAATCTGGCAATTGATATGGTTCCCTGTATTTCGGCGTGAGCATTTCCGTAGCTTCAGGATCATTCAGTATGGTCTCTGTATCCGGATCATAAACCAGTTTCCTACCGGTTCTGTATGCTATATTCCCCAGATGTGCCCAGATACAGACCCTGTGTCCAATTTCAATGTCAGCTGCGGTTTTTTGTCGGATTTTTATACAAGTGATGAAATTCCGGACATGATTAATGTGAGATTCTCCATCCGACTTGAATTCATCAGGTACTTCCATCCTGAATTTATCTTCATCCTTCTCGGGCAATATTCTCCAGTGTTCCCGGTCGGTCACTAGTGTTCCGTTTGTCCCTACCCAGGATATTCCGTACATCTGGTCATACGGCCCAACCTGTACCCCCCCATTGTGTTCCCAGGTAATAAGGCAGTCGTCCATTTCAAAGAGGACATTCTGGGTATCTGCCATTTCAAGGGCTCTGTCCTTATGTGTAAAAATTCCCCCGGCAGCTACTACTGATTTAGGAAAAGATCTGATATTAAAAGACCAAAGTGGCATGTCGATCAGGTGAACTCCCCAGTCTGTCATCAGTCCACCCCCATAATCCCAGAACATCCGCCACATGCCATGAAATCTTGTTTCGTTAAATGAGCGTTCAGGTGCAGGACCCAGCCACATGTCGAAATCCACCCCTTCAGGTACAGGACTGTCGGGGACTTTTTCCGATCCTGCACCATAATTAAAGTTAGACCAGATATTGACCCTGCCTATCTTTCCCAGCTTGCCGGATTGAATAAAATTCACTGCAGTTTGCCATTCAATCCCGCTGCGCTGTTGTTGACCGACCTGTATAATACGATTATATTTCCGGGCAGCCCTTAACATGATATTGCATTCTGTAACCGAATTGGCCAATGGTTTTTCAACATAAACATCTTTTCCGGCTTCCAGAGCATGTACAACCTGCAGGCAATGCCAGTGATCTGGTGTTGCTATGATCACTGCATCAATGTCATTCCTGTCAAGTAATTCACGATAATCCCTGTACTGATCAGGACGTTTTTCCTGAAATTCCAGGATATCATTTGTTCGTCTTTCAAGGACATTCTGATCAACATCGCATATGGCAGCCAATTCCACTTCGGGTTGTAACAGAAAGTCCTGTGCATCATAAAAACCCATATTCCTGCAGCCAATCAGACCAATGATAAGTTTGTCTGCCGGAGCAATGCTACGTTTCATTGCCAGCAAATCATGAGGAACGATCGGTGTCAAACTAACACCAAAGGCAGTTAATGCTGCCTGTTCGAGAAATTGTCTGCGGGTTATCATTACTAATAAGGATTATCAAATTGTTCTGGTTTATTAATCCATTCAATATACAAAAAAGATAAATCAGAAAAAAATCAAACCCGATTGTTAATCATAGTAATCGGTTCGCGAATCAAGGATAGCAGATAAGGATTGAGGCTAAGGTTGAGACTGAGGCTAAGGTTGAGACTGAGGTTAAGGTTGAGACTGAGGCTAAGGTTGAGACTGAGGCTAAGGTTGAGACTGAGGCTAAGGTTGAGACTGAGGCTGAAGATTAAACCTGCAACCTGCCTACCCGACTGGGAGAGGCGGGCAATTTGTAATTTGCACCATTCTCCCCCGTTAATAACCGGGTTTACTTTGTCACCCTCGGGATATTAGTCTGCCGGATAGCATCCGGCAGAACTTTCACACCTTCCCACTTTTACACGAAGACACATCTATAACCTGCAACTTGTATCTTGTAACATGCAACACGCAATCTGCAACCTGTGTAGTCATTCATCTTACAGTTTTGACCTAATTCCCATATTATTATAATCAGAGGCCTGTAGCGTGTGATTTTTAGGCCGGATATCTGTCAATTTCCAGTTATATTTTCATCCAATGGGAAGAAATCCAACCCAACTTGCGTCTGCCTGTGATTCGTACTATTTAATATAATTCATTCTTAATGACCTGATATACTCCTCTCCTATTTTTAATCTTCCATAATATACACCTGCCGGAAGAGATTCACTTATTCCGGTAAAATCAATCACAATCTCATGGAATCCTTCACAATAACCAGTAAGATCAAGTTTATAAACGAGCTGTCCCAGATCATTATAGATTTCAAAATAATTTTCTTTGCCCAGGTCATCCGGGTGTATAAATAATCTTAAAGTTATGACTGAATAAAACGGATTGGGATAGAAATTATCAATAATTGATCTCTCGGGCAAAGTAATGCCACCTGTTGCGACGAATCCATTTGTAACTGGTTGTCCTCCCTTATAATAATAATCAGCTCTTTCTCCGGGCAAAGCATTATCACTTACACCTTCGGGCAGTGGTAAGGGTTGTTTTACAGTAACAAGATCACCTGAATCGGCGCGCACAATTGAATCAATTGCAATAAAGGAGGTGTATTGTGTCAAGAGGTTATATTTCAATCCTAAATCAACAATCTGTTCTTTATGCTGATTGAAAGCAACCGTATCCCAGCTGTAAATGAATTTGCCATAATCATCCAGGAGCTGGATTTTATGCCTGGCCCACAGGTACATAAGAGCGATATTTTCCTCATCGGGTTGGTACTTGTTGATATCCAGATCCGCAGCAAAAGTCTGCGAACCGCTGAGGCCTTCAACATGGATTATACCTCCGGGAGACCCGTTCCACTTCCCGAACAGGGTAACGGGACGTTCAGCGATGACATCCGGCACGGCAGGAGGTTCAACATCAAAGACTTCAAAATTGTTGTAATTTACTTCGATATTTGTAAGTACAGGAAACTGTATATATTTTCTGAATAGATCAGCTTTCTCATTCGCCTCTTCCTGGGTTGTTATCACAAAAGGCTCCCCCATCCCAATCCGGGCCATTCCTTCAATGATATAACGGTTAACCGATTTTCCAATTCCGAATGCAAAAAAATTCGCTTCATTCAGGTTATCCCTGATCAGGTCAAAAGCTTTTTTCTCTACCATCACATACCCATCGGTTGCAATAACAAAGGTCCTGGCAAAATCCTCTGTACCGGGAAGGCTGAGGGCTGTCTGAAGAGCTGGTAACAATTCTGTGCCTCCCCCACCCGACTTGTTATCAATGGCTGTTATCGCCATATCAATATTAGCCTGGGTGGCCTGTAATGATACCGGGGACAATAAATAATTCCTCCCTGCAAAAAATATCATGTTGAATTTATCCTGCGGACGGAGGCTGCTGACAAGATCGATCAGTAATGACTTGGAAACTTCGATAGGGTATCCCGACATAGACCCTGACACATCCATAATAAAAACATATTCCCTGGGTGGGATCTGGTAATCCTGTGGGCTTTTGGGAGGCTGGATCATTGCCAGGAAAAAATTCTCTTCCTCTCCTTCATACAGTAAGAGAGCTGACTCAACCTGAGCCCCGGAAAGAGTATATTCAATTATATAATCCTTGTTCCCTAATAATTTATCAGAGCTATATGCGGTTTGTTCATTTTCATAGCTGAACTCAACGATATCATGAGAGGTACATACCACATCCTTAATTTTCATTCCTGCATTGATTTTCACGCTGATGAAAAAGTCATAATATGGCTCCTCCCCTTCATGCTGGTATGGACTTGCAACCCATTCCTCACCATCTTCAGAGGGACTGGCATACCTTGGACCCACGACTGTCGGGTACACAAATTCATATTTACCTTCTTCCGGCAGAAGCAATTCTGTATATCTCATTTCTACCACAATGGTATCGTCCGGAAGGATATTGGCTACATTCATCTGGAATACATTGGGCCTCTCCTGTTCAAGAAGGGTGACAGTCATCCCGGAATCCTTGGCTTCTTCGTATAGCTGCCTGGCCTCCTCTTTCTCTTTTATCTTAGCTTTTAAAATCCGGTTGCCAATTTCCATCTGCATATGGTATACAGCTGCCCGGGTGGATGCGGGAAATACATAAATCGCCTCGAGTGTCTGCTCTCCTTCATTGCAATATAACTGCCGTACGGTTACATCGGCTATGATACCACTGATCACAACGTCAGCAGATGTTGATTTAAGAGGCAACTGATCAAGCGAAGTATCCTCACTCATTACAAAAAAGTAAGGTGAAAGTGTTTTGTCTTCACCCTCTTCCTGGTCCTGAGCAAACCCCATAATTGAAAAAAGTGAGATTAACAGGATAGATAAACAAGGAAATGCAATGGAGTGTTTTACTGTCTTTAGTAAAGCTACTTTCATAGAAATAAGTTTTCTATTTATAACTTAAGCAATTATCTGGGAAGAAAACAGGAAAATCAATATACAGTGAGAAGATGAAAAAGTATGGCGATTGGTTGCGTTATGAATATTTGAGTCGGACTTTGAAATAACTGGCAACTTTTCGAATATCCCGATTAAAAGTCGGGCTCTACATGTCATAACAGTTGTTATAAGGTTTAACCAGAAGTTGAATCCCCATTAGAATGAAAAATGAACGGCCAGCTTGCTGTCAGCCATCATAAAATAGTTACTGGATTTCATGGTTCCTTTTATCATATTTGTTCCGAATTTCCAGGTTTCGAATTTCAATTCTATCTTGAATCTCGAAGTTTCGATTTTCGATTTTTCTTCGAATCTCCTGGTTTCAAATTTCGATTCCGAAACATTATTTCCTATATCAGACATAGTATATATTTTAATTTTTTATCTTATCAAAATATTTTACAATCATGAGAAATATATCAGTTGCAGGTCTACTCATCTTAATGATCTTCCCTCAATGCAAAACCTCAAATTCATCTACATGCCCGGAAGGAGATACCCTGTGCCTGTATGATGAATTATTAGGTGATTATGAATTCTATGACCGAGAACGGTATATTTCCGCCGATGTGTATCTTTCAGACAGTATCCTGATGATGAAAATAGAAAACCAGGATCCGGTTGAGCTGATTCTCATTTCGCTCGACAGCCTTTTCTTCCATTTTGTGGAAAGGGAAAAAGATACATTTCATGTGGTATTTTCAAGGAATGATGAGGGCATGGTAAACTGTCTATCCTTATCTGACAGCACCAACCAGCATATTGCCAGGAGAAAGTCTGTTGAATCACAAACTACATTTACCTCGGAACAACTTCAGGATGATTTCAAACAGCTCCGGAAACATCTTGAAGACAATCATCCAAAACTTTACCGATTCGCCAGCAAACAGGTTCTTGACAGCATGTTTGATTATCATTACAAAATGATCGACAGGCCAATGACCACACAAGAATTCTATTCCATCATCACTCCCCTCATTGCTATGGTTGGGTGTGCACATACAAGCATATGGTCACCTCAGGGATACTGGGATAATGCACCGGACAAAATGTTCCCGCTCAAACTATATATCAGCCAGGATGACAGGGCTTGGATGATTCACCAGTATGGAGCTGGATCGCAAATTCCACCTGGAAGTGAGATCACAGCAATTAACGGAATGCCATTTAATCAAATAATAAATAAACTCCTTCTCCATATTTCATCTGATGGTTATAATCATTCATTGCGAATATGGAAACTCAATGGCAATTTTCTTTATTTACATGCCCTTATATTTGGATTCCATGATGATTTTGATATTGAATTCCAATATTACGTTAATAGAGATGTTGTTACGCTATCTGCTGTTTCACGAGATACCATTTTTTCATTCAATAAGCAGGAATGGGATGAAACCTGGTTCGACCATGACCTTAAATTTTCAATCCATGAAGATAGTAAAACAGCCATCATGAAAATAAAGACTTTTGCATATTATGGTGAAACAAAAAAATTTAAATCATTTCTGGATGATTCATTTAACAAGATCCGCAAAAATAATATAAACAACCTGATCCTTGATCTTCGTGATAATGATGGAGGGGATCCCTTCTGTTCAACTCCCCTCCTGGCCTACCTGGAACCTGAACCTATTCCCTATTTCAGGGAGCGTTACGGCAGATATGCCCAATTGGCTGATCCTATTCCCCGGGCGGAAAATCCTTACGAGGGGAATCTTTACATCCTGATAAATGGTGGTGGATATTCCACTACCGGCCATTTCACATCGGTTCTGAAATATCATAACATCGGTACCTTTATCGGACTGGAAACCGGGGGGACCTATACCTGCAATGATGCAAGCAAAATGATCAACCTGAAAAATACAAGGTACTATATTAATTGTCCGAGGGGATCTTTTGCCACTGCAGTCTCGGGTATGGCTGATGATCGGGGAATTATCCCGGATATTATGGTTGAACCGTCGGCGGAGGATTTGATCAATGGGCGGGATCCTATATTGGAGGTGGCCTTTGATTTGATCAAGAACGGAAAATGACAGCGATTTATATTCAATCTCTAATCAATCACTTTAAATAACTGGATGATTTAAGAGTATAAAATATTTTTCAACAGGTATAGCATCACATTCAAGAAATAATATAATTTTGCGCAAATTTTTCAAAACAATAAATACGATATGGCAACAAAGAAAACAACATCTGCAGCAAGCAAAACTAAGAAAGCCGCTGCAGCCGGAACAAAAGCCGGGGTTAAGAAGGTGACTGCAAGTAAAACTGCTCCAACAGAAGAACAAATAAGAAGGAAGGCTGAAGAGATCTATCATGAAAGAATCGCCAGGGGAGAGCATGGAACTGCTGAAGATGACTGGCACAAAGCAGAAAAACTTCTGAAAGGTTCAAAGAAGTAAAATTATTCCGTTTTTCAAATTTTCTAATTCTTTTAGTAATTCCCTGATTAACCATTATAAAAATGGTGGGGAATTTTTTTTGCCGTTTTTGAATATTCAGGTTGAACTCATGTAGGAAAATAGGGATTTTCAGAGTCTACCCCTGGAGTATTTTGCCATCAAATATCATTCAGCAGTCACGTTTTCCTTTTTGCATTTTACTTTTTCCTTCTACGATGTTTGTTTTCTTTGCTGACTGAGATAGATAATCAGGAAAATCGGGTATCCACAGTAGAACACTGCATTTATAATGGTCCCCAGAAGAAATATCAGGTTGAATAATTTCTCCGGGAAGACATCATTAAAATTGAACAATGGCACCAGTTCCATTTGCAGTATAATAACATAAGCCACATACCAGAAAATATTAAAAACGGCTGCCAGTATTCCAAACATATAGGCCTGTGACTTATTGCTCAATCCCAGGATACCGGAGACAATATATACTGCTGCGATAATAAATACAAATGGCATCAGGAATAACATGATTCCATGAATTACTTCAATCATTTTAGGTATATCAATATATATTAATACCTCTTCAGGAAATGGAACATTTTCCAGAATTGCTTTTTGAATCCCGATACCTACCAGGACGATCGAACTCCATATGAAGCCCATCGTGCCATATACGATTGAGATAATACTTACTGCTTTCATCAGTGATTGATTTTATGATAAATGTTCTTTATTAATCCTTTTACGAGACTGTTTCAAAATATAATAAAGATACAAAAAAGAAGGGCTGTTATAACAATTTCTGAAAGAGTAAATGATTATTTCATTGCCGGCGTTGAAATAACCAGCTCTACTGGCAATCCAGTATCCCTGTTTGTAAGTAGATTTTTAACCGTGTAGGGAAGCCGGATACCACTAACATTACTTGCCGTGCCCCTGCTGATTCTTAAACGCATCATGACCGTTCTTTCTGCATACAGGGTGATTTTTTCAGGATATTCCAGGCCTTCCGGCTGTTCGGTTGAAACCAGGTAATAAGGAATTTCAGATTTGTTTTGTATCTGTATATTAAATGTGCCACCTGAAGAAATGTCCAGATCAGTATTTACCAGCTCAACAGAACGATTAAACAGAGGTTTTAGAAATTCCTCTTTGCCGATCAGCATATCGCCTGAATACACAACTGTCCGGCCATCAAAAAGTGCTTCTTTAACGGCCTCTTTGGATCTGTCGGTGGCAAATACCAGCGTAATTGGCCTCTGGTCGTTCAGGCTGAGATCATAATCCATGCCGATAGAGCTGTGCACATCTGTGTTTCCAAAAATGGTAATATTTTTCTCCACACACCATTCCAATGCAAGAGGGTAGTATGACCTGCCATTGACAATTTCCATCCCATGCATATATCCCTGTTCGTATAATTTAGTATGGTCATCATACCATATAGGTATTTCATCCTCCTGTCGCCACCCGGGATGGTTCCACATGATGAAGGCACCTTGATTTTTAGCCGCATTTATTGCCTCCCAGAAATCGGGCTGGTCGAGTTCGGCCACATCCTCAAGAAAGAGACAATTATAGTGACCCGGCGGCATCTGACGTGTGATCTCTGCTGCCTGAATAATGATTATTCCGTACATCTCAGCCCTGGGTTTGGCAATTTCAAATGTCCTGCCAAAATTTACCGGTATATCATCCTCATGTGGATGGTATTCAATATGATCGGATATGGCAATCACATCCAGGCCTTCCCGCCAAGCCTCATCAACACGGAGAGTAGGCCATACAAGCCCATCAGAAAAAACAGTATGCATATGGAAATCACATTTTAGCGTTAAATAACCCGGGATATCCGGAATTTTAATTTCTCTGCGGCTTTCCAGTTGGGCATTGAGTGATAGCGAATACGTGAGGATCAGAAGTGAAAAAAATTTTGTTTTCATCTGGATTGTTTTATTTGTTATTCAATTGATAATTAATTAGTTGCCTCAGTAGTTGTTCAGCTGTTGTTCGATTTGGTACATGCGTCTTTAAAACCAGGTCATCCCGAATCCGCCGTAAGGCGGATGAGGGATCTCGTTGGATCTTGTTAAACCGCCTGTTGTAACTTATGATAAGTTTCCAGCAAATTTTAAATAATGCCCGGATCAATATCCCGGTTAGTTACTTATAACAACGAGATCCCTCCTCCCCGCCTCCGGCGGGTCGTCGGGATGACATAACACGAATCAAAGCTGGATACCTATTTATTTATAAAGAGTCTAATTCGTTAATTATTTTCTCCCAACAATTACGAGTTGGGGAGGCCGGGTAATTCCAACTTTCCAGAATCTTTCCTTAAGATCCTGGATCTTAGACTTAAAATAATCCAACTTGTCTGGATCATTAATCTCTTCAAGCCATGAATCCATCTTATGCGAATATTCTTCTATTACCGCCCCATTCATCGGATCACTCTGGTCTTCAAGATATTCGAATATTTTTTGATTTGAAAGGTTCAGTCTCTTCATCAACTGCAGGATTTCTTTTTTTTGAAAAGTATAGAAATGGTCAATACCTAATATTTTATCCAGTTCGACACGCAGGTGATGGTATATTTTTTGAGTAGTCTGGACCTCTGTCAGTTCATCTGAATACATTTCATTTAACAGAAAAAAGCCTCCGGGTTTAAGAACCCTCTTCATCTCCTGTAACGCTAATCCGGGATCATCAATATGGTGAAGTCCTTTTGAAAGGCTGACCAGGTCAAAGATGTTATCCGGATAGGGAATTTGTTTTGAATCCCCTTTAATGAAACGATACCGGTCACCCGGGAATTTTTGCCTGACTTCAGCCAGGGATTGCTCATTCACATCCAGTCCAAAAATCTCTTCCCATGATCTGAGGGAATCCTGGAGGATCTTAATGAATTGCCCTACACCGCATGCCACATCAAGGATCCGGCCTCCGTCTATATTACCTAATATTTGTCTGAAGTTGTCTATTCTTGTAATAATTAAAGTCATTTTTAATTTGAGATGAATGTTGAAAGTTACTCAAAAGTCATTCAATTGTTGTTCATTTGTTGCTGAATGTGTCCGGTTGGAAACCGGACTTGACATTGTCATCATATATCTGGATGACTGCCGGTTTAAAACCGGCAGAACTTTCCCATCAAATCCTCCCTCATACAAACCTACAACCTTGCGACCTCGTCTTCCTCAGCCTTTCCAACAATTTTTTTCATTTCTTCTTATTTTGAAGCATTTGATTACATTAAAGACATCCGGGGCATTTTCAGTTCCCTTTCACATACTTCTCCAGCCACTCATTCATTTCCCAGAGCATATGCAGGACAGATTCACGGGCACGGTACCCATGACTCTCATGTGGCAGCATAACCAACCTGACTGTAGCTCCATGACCTTTCAAGGCATGATAGAATCTTTCACTCTGGATCGGAAATGTACCAGAATTGTTGTCAGCTTCTCCATGAATCAATAAAATAGGTTCAGTAATCTTATCGGCATGCATAAATGGTGACATTGCAAAATATACATTTGGTGCTTCCCAGAAAGTGCGTTGTTCGGCCTGGAATCCAAATGGTGTTAAAGTCCGGTTATAAGCACCACTTCTGGCTATTCCAGCTGCAAAAAGATCTGAATGTGCGAGCAGGTTTGCAGTCATAAATGCTCCGTAAGAATGCCCGCCGATTGCGATTTTGTCTGGATTGGCAACAGCCATTGCTACCAGTGTATCAATGGCAGCTTTTGCACTCATTACAAGCTGTTCCACATAGGTATCATTAGGTTCTTCGTCTCCCTCGCCAATAATAGGCATTTTTGGATCATCCAGGACAACATATCCCTGTGTCAGCCAGATTAATGTAGACCAGTGATTGATCCTGTCAAAACGGTAGGGTGAGTCATCTATCTGGCCTGCAGCATCAGCACTTTTGAATTCCCTGGGATATGCCCACATTATAACCGGCAGGTTTTTATTTTTCGCTTCCTCTATATAAGGCAGGTAAAGTGTTCCCGTCAGG
>Ga0111176_1090_pt1 | contig 15779 bp, 15 predicted proteins | sample DeeMarSWOR324_28_FD_80229 | JGI IMG/M metagenome (GOLD analysis project Ga0111176, IMG submission 80229) | Bacteroides sp. SM23_62_1 | reverse complement strand
GTAGAAATTAACCTACTGGTAACCCTGGTAGATTCGGCATATAATGTCCTGGATTCACTATTTAACGAGGAAAACAAAAATATCTTGCCATCCGGAGTACTGGATGCGAATGGAGTTGTCATAGCTCCTACACATCATGAAGTTATATTGGATTTTCCGTCAGATCGGATAGAGCTTATTAGAAATACGAAATATGCAAAAGTGAATGGCTCTTTTGAAACAACAAATGAGGGTCAGACATATGTTAAATTTTATTCGCATTATACTATTGCATTTAAACTGGGTGCCAGGGCTGATGTAAAGCTGTCGACGACAGGCAAATAACATTTTTCAGAAAATTAAAAAGACTATCATGGCTATTTTGTTCCGAATCCGATTTATTCTCATCATAACCTGGATAATGGTCACAATCAATTTTCACTCAGCCGGACAGGTTAGTACAACCCTTTATCATATGTATGGGATTCCCCAGGCTAATCATCTGAATCCTGCATTTCAACCGGAATGTAATACTTTTCTCGGTTTACCTATGTTATCACCTCTCAGTATAAATGTTGAATCCAATCCCTTAAGGTATAAAGATATATTCAGCTATGATTCCCAGTTGGATGCCATGATCACTTTTATGCATCAGAACGCGGATAAAAAATCTTTTTTAGACAGGTTAAAACCTGTTAATAATATCAATTCCAACGTCGGGACAAATCCATTATCAACCGGTTGGCGTAACGGACAGTTTTATTTCACTGTAGACCTGACAGAAAAAATAGATCAGAATTTCAGATTTACTGAAGATTTCATGGAATTTGCGCTCAATGGCAACAGAAACAGGGAAAGGTTCAATTTCAGTGAAACGGGGATCGATTTAACCTATTACAGGGAATTTGCAGTTGGTATATCTTTTAATTATGAAGATGAATTCCAGATAGGGGCACGGGCTAAAGTACTTTTTGGATTAGCAAACCTGACAACCCGGCTTTCCGACATCACATTGAAAGCATCTGAAGACAAATGGGAAGTAAATTCGTCCATGGTGTTGGATGTAACAGGTCCCTTCCTGTATATTCCCATTGATTCTGCCGGATATGTTATCTTGGACAGTGCAGGTATTGATCCGTCTTTTGAGGAGGATGCCTTTGCATGGCTCCTTGATAATGTAAGTACCATACTTGGAACAGGGAATCCCGGACTGGCGCTGGATTTCGGATTTTGTTTCAGCCCTGTTGAGAATTTATCATTATCGGCCAGTGTTAATGACCTTGGATTTATCAGATGGAAAAATGATGCGTACCATTTAGAGCAGGACGGCTCACTTGAATGGCAAGGGATTGAAGTGAAGCTTGATGATGATCGGGATTATGGTGAAATGTTTCTTGATTCGGTAAAAAACCAGGTTAATTTCACATCTGTGGGAGAGCCTTACTCTACTTTTCTGGCAGGCAAGGTTTACCTGGGAGCAGCATATGAAATAAATGAGATGGTAAAATTTGGTCTCGTAAATAAGACAAGGATATATCATGCCCAGTTGTTCAACCAGTTGACATTATCGGCGAATGTAAGGCCAATCAGCATGTTTAGCGCTACACTAAGTTATTCCATAATTGGAACGAACTACTCAAATTTCGGACTGGGATTAGCTTTGAGAGCCGGGCCGTTTAGTATGTACTTCATTACAGACCAGGCACCCGGTGGTTATTTATGGCCTGAAACAATAAACTCGTTCAATTTCCGGTTTGGATTGAACCTGGTGTTTGGCTGTGCTAAAATACCAAGGAAACTGAGAGATATGCCATTGATAGATTAATATCCCTGAACCGAAATCTCCGGATGTGATCTTCCTGCCTTATTAAGGTGAGTGAATGGGGTTGTGCCACAACTAGTTTTTTCATGCAAAGAACGCATAGAAAACATCAGTACGCAAAGAATAGATTGCTGTTAATCAAAATTTTGCGATCCCTGCCTGCTGACCGTCAGGTTTGCAGTAACTTTGCGGCCTCTGCGGGAAGCCTTCGACTGATGTTGTGAAACAGTCCCTGTTGGACTGCAAACCCCATGGTAGATCTCAGCAGACATTTTTATTTAAATTTCTTCAGTTTAATCACACATTTGGTTCATATGATTTAATATTTAAACAGTGTAAAAGCTTAAGAAATAAATTAAAATCAGTTACAGTTCCATTTTAATTTCCTAATTTTGACGTCCAAATTAAATCTATGGTCAGTCTCGTAAGGATAATATTAATTGTTGCCCTTGTTTATTTTGGGATAAGGATAATTGACAGATTGATCATTCCATATTTATTTGGAAACAAGAAAAAGGATGATCAAAATAATTCTACTGTATCGGGGTCGGGGAAAAAGAGAAAATATTTCGGCAAAGATGATGGAGAATATATTGATTATGAAGAGGTAGAATAAAAAAAGCGGCCGGAGCCGCTTTTTTTATGTAAAGATTATCTGGCTTCCTTCACCACCGGCCAGTTCGTAGAATTTGCCAACAGTTATTACATCTTTTACATGTTCACAGAGGTCTTCCCTTTTAAGTTTGAACATATCAAAGGCCAGTTTACAGGCATATACCTCACCACCACCGGCCACGATCATATCAAGAAATTCGTCCACAGGTGGTATATCAAGTGCTTCCATCTGTTTTTTCATCATTGCTGACACACCTGCTTCAACACCCGGGAGTATACCCAGCAATGTAGGGAAAGGCAGTCCGCCCGGCATCCTCATTGCCGGGTTGCCAACGGTTCCTGTCTTAAGCTTATTTTGCCTTCTTTTTGTGATGGCATCAAGGCCAAAGAAGGTGAAAAATAATTTACATTCAATTCCTTCCATCACTGCACCATTCGCCATTACTAGTCCTGCATAGACATCTTCAATAGATCCTTTCGCAACAATAATAGCCACTTTTTTTATCGGACGATCATTTTTTTCAGCCATAACATAATTATAATTTGGTTAATATTTCTCTACGTATATTCTTTTATTTAACAATTTTAAATTGCATCAAAAGATTATCATCATGCTTATACACAGCTTGTTGGTTTGGGAATACCTGCTATCCTTGAGGATTTTTTCAGTGGTCCTCCTGGGAACAATTCATAAAGCCCTTTAACATCGGTAATTCCGGATTTCCCGACCATACGGATGGTAAGGTTTGCACCCTTTGCGTATTGTTCCCTGAGATACTGAATGACTTCAAAATGTTTTTCAGTCAATTCAATACCTTCCTCCTTTGCTATTTCTTTAGCAATATCCTGGTTCCACTGGGAGGGATCGGTCAGATAACCCTCCTCTGTAACATCAACATTGTTTCCTGCATAAGATTTTGTTGCCATGATTTTAAAATTTTATTGGATGAATATAAAAGTCATAATAGTTGTAATATTGTCTTTACTATTTAATTTGAAAGAGTTTTCTCGGGTAATGCCTTCTCGGCTGTAAGATTTTTCAGGAATGTAATAAGAAAACCAATCCCACGTTTCATTTCCGGTGTTCTCATTTCCTTCATGGCTTTCCATATTGAATATTCCGGGATGTTTTCCATATCCAGTTTCTGGTATATATGAACAGCATTATTCAATGCCTGCAGCATCTGGGGTTGGGTCATATTCTTTATCGTATCCATGATGGTGACAATATTGTCTGCAAGCAACCTGACATCTTCCGGCTTATAGTTAGTAACAATATTGTCAACAATTTTAAACATCTCAGCAAAGAATTCGAAATATCCTTTCTTTTCAAGAGCATGAAGTTTTTTAATCAGATCAATAATCATTTCCCTGACAACCGGACTGAGATCTTCCATCAGGTCATATATGCTTTCAAAGATTGAAAGCATATCAGAGAACTTATCAAGATTCCTGATTATTTTAAACGAGAGGGTTTTCAGGTCATCAACATTCAGCTCGATACCCTGTTTGTCGAGTTCAGTAACAGTACTGCGGAATACATCCTTACCAATGATGGACAGATCGGCCAGCAAATCATCCATCATTTCACTTCTGAGTCTTTGCTGAGTAGCACAAATAAGGATCTCATCAAGTTTGTCGTTGATTTCATTGATCTGTTTTTGAAGATCTTTTTCTGCCATAGAATTATTTTTTGAGCTGGTTTAACTAAAGATGTTTCCCAGCCATTGACATTTCAGATTCAATCGGTAATTCTTTTCCTTTTATGAGCAGGTGCCAGTAAATCCAGCGGAATAACACTTTTCCGTAATGATTCATCTTGGTATTCTGCAACAGTCCAAAAGGTCCGATTCCTGGTAGAGGGAAATTACCGGGCAATGGTTCAGTTTCATAGTTAAAGTCGATAATTGATCCCTTACCGGCACCGGTCTCGATGTAACAGTTTGAATGTCCGTCGAATTTAGCTTTCAAAGGTCGTCCTTCTATTGCACTGTGAAAGTTCTCGTATACTACTTCAGAAGCAAAATGTACTACCGATCCGGCTTTTGAGGTCGGGATATTCGATGCATCACCAAGAACGAAGATATTCTCATACTTTTCTGATCTGAGAGTGTATTTATCTGTTGGGATAAAGCTCAGGTCATCTCCCATACCACTTCTTTCAATGGCATCGCTGCCCATGTTAACCGGGACAATAGCCAGGACATCGAACGGAATCTCTTTCTGATCGTATGAGATAAGCTTTTGCTCATCATTATCAATACGTTCAATATAAAATTCAGGAATAACTTCTATATTCTTTTCTTTCAGCAGTTCTCCAAGCAATTTGGAGGTGCGTGGTTTGGTAAATGCTCCTGGCAAAGGAGTAACGAAAGATATATCGACTTTATCCCGGATACCTATCTCGGTGAAATGGTGATCGGCTAAAAAAACAAATTCAAGTGGTGCAACAGGGCATTTGAAAGGCATTTCAGAGATTGCCATTACCAGTTTACCACCTTCCCAACTCCTGAAAAACTCATACAATGCAATAGCTCCTTCAATCGTATAGAAGTCAAAGATTTTCTTATACCATAATTTATCTTTCAGCCCTGGTGTTTCCTCCGGCACCATCCGTGTACCTGTGGCAATGATCAGCCAGTCATAGTTGAGAATCGTACCTCCTTCCAGAAGGACTTTATTTTTTTCCGGTTCGATCCTGTCGATCTTGTTAAACATCAGTTTAACTCCGGATGGAATAAAATTTGCCTTGGGTTTGGTGACATCCTGACGGGTATAGATGCCAAATGGGATAAATAGAAAACCAGGCTGGTAATAATGATTTTTTTCTTCATCGACAATGGTTATTTCCCATCCTGACCTGTCAAGACTTTTCCTGAGCCTGTTGGCCATAATGGTCCCACCTGTTCCGGCACCTAAAATAACAAGTTTCTTCATAGTATATAGGATTATTTAAGGATTGGATATTGCTATTTTTAAAATTCGCGCAAATATATTCAAAAAATACAAGTATCTAAATATGTTATATAATAGTTATTTAAATAACACGTTGTGCGATTAAAAGAACCAAGTAATTGAATCATAGATTTTTTGCTGAGCTTTTCGTTTTCGGGCTCTAAAAAATCCTCAATATCAATATTGTCAATTTATTTTGTTGTACTTATCTTGATTTGTTTGGCCAGGGTGTTGGCGAAGACAAAATCATTGAGGTATTCATTTTTAGTTGTAAGAATTTCATCTTTGGAACCTTCCCAGCATTTGATTCCCTCAAATATAAAGATGATTTTATCGCCATTTTCCATGACTGAATTCATATCATGGGTATTTATAATTGTAGTTGTATTAAACTCACGGGTGATTTCTTTGATAAGGTTATCAATCAATATGGCTGTTTGGGGATCGAGGCCTGAATTGGGTTCATCACAGAAAAGATATTTCGGATTCAATGATATGGCGCGGGCGATGCCGACCCTTTTTCTCATGCCACCACTGAGTTCTGAAGGATAGAGTTTATTGGAGCCTTTCATATTTACTCTTTCAAGGCAGAAATTTACCCGTTTGAGTTTCTCCTCGTAGGCCATGTTGGTAAACATATCAAGCGGGTACATCACATTCTCTTCCACGGTGGCAGAGTCAAACAGTGCTGCTCCCTGGAAAAGCATACCTATCTCTTTTCTTATCTCTTTCTTTTCCTTGAAGTTCATTTTATTAAAAAGCCGGCCATCATAAAGAATTTCTCCTTCATCGATGTCATGCAGTCCTACAATAGATTTCAAAAGAACAGTTTTGCCGGAGCCACTTTTACCGATCACCAGGTTGGTTACCCCTTTTTCGAAGGTTACAGAGATATCGTCGAGAACACAAACCCCGGCAAAGGATTTTGAAACATTTCGAACTTCAATCATTGCAGGATCAATTTGGTAAGTATCAGGTTAAACATTAAAATGGCGATGCTGCTGTGTACTACAGCTCTTGTTGAAGCTTTCCCTACTTCCAGTGAACTTCCTTCAGCATAATATCCATGATAGGCTGAGATGGAGGTGATAATAAAAGCAAAAACCACCATTTTTTTCAGCGAGTAGGTAAAATAATGTGGGTAGAAAACATATTGAAGACCATAAATAAATTCCTGTGGATTAGTAATATCTGTAAGTATAGCTACCATAAAGCCACCAACCATTCCTACTACAAGGCTTAATATAGTGAGAAATGGGAAAAAGAAAACAGCAGCAATAACTTTTGGCAGAATCAGGTAACTTGCAGAATTAATTCCCATAATTTCAAGTGCATCAATCTGTTCGGTAATTCTCATTGTTCCCAGTTCGGAGGAAATACTCGATCCTACTTTTCCGGCAAGGATCAGCGCCACCATTGTACAAGAGAATTCAAGAAAAAGCATATCCCTGACCGCGACACCAATCAGGTATCGGGGCAGGAGGGGACTTTCAATATTATAGTCAGTTTGAATCGTAATAACCGCTCCAACAAATACGGATATGATGACGACAATCCACATGGAATTTATTCCCAGGCTATTAATTTCATCCATTGTTTTCCGGTAGTACATCCCGGTTTTTTCCGGTTTGGAAAAAACCTTACCCAGCAAAATAAAATAACGACCGAGATGATAAAATAATTTCATAGGTTAAGGTCTTAAAATTTAGTTGGTTATGAGAGTAAAATCTTCCGGTATTAAAATTAAATTATTTTGGAGTCGCATTATGAATACGGCTCTGGAAATTTTAATCATCAATATCGTTCATTCATTCATACAGGACGTTAATATGCAGTAAAATTAATAATATTTTATCATCCTTTCCGGATTTGAATGATGTATAAAAAAGGGTGATAAAATGATGGCAAAACGGTAAAATTTTTTAAATTGAAAATTATTTTACCCCACTATAAAAAGAACATTTATGAAGAAAAATTATTATTGTGTGATCATGGCGGGTGGTGTTGGAAGCAGGTTCTGGCCTCTGAGCAGGTCATTGAAGCCAAAACAGTTCATGGATATTCTTGGAACCGGGAAAACACTTATCCGTCAGACTTATGAAAGGTTTACCAGGATCATTCCGCGTGATAATATTTTGATTGTGACAAATAAAGATTATGGGGATGTTGTGATGGAGCAGATTCCCGAAATGAAAAGGGAAAATATTTTACTTGAACCGTTAAGAAGAAACACTGCTCCCTGTATTGCATATGCAAGTTTCAAGATCAGGCAAAAACATCCTGATGCATCTGTTGTTGTGGCTCCTTCAGATCATCTGATTATCAGGGAGGAGTTATTTATCGACATTGTAAAACAGGGATTGGATTTTGTAAGCAATCAGGATGCCCTTTTAACACTTGGTATTGAGCCCAGTCGTCCGGAAACAGGATATGGTTATATCCAGGTAAATGGGGATTCAAAAACAAGGGGCCAATCGAAGAATTTAAGAAAAGTCAAAACATTTACTGAAAAGCCGGATTATGAGTTGGCCAAAGTGTTTTATGAGAGTGGAGAATTTTACTGGAATTCAGGAATTTTTTTCTGGTCTCTTTCATCCATTCTTACGGCATTGGATCAACATCTGCCTGACGTATCTAATATTTTTAGTGAAGGAAAGGGTCATTATTATAAGGAGTCAGAAAAAGATTTTATAGAAAATGCTTACGCAGAATGTAAAAATATTTCAATAGATTATGGTATAATGGAGAAAGCGGATAATGTTTATGTTATCACATCAGATTTTGGATGGTCGGATCTGGGCACCTGGGGATCTTTATATGAGCACCTGGAGAAAGATGAGATGAATAATACAATTACCGGTGCCAGGGTCATTGCCTATGACCTGCAAAACTGCCTGGTGAATGTGCCAGCTGATAAACTGGTTATTCTTCAGGGATTAACAGAATATATTGTTGTTGAATCAGAAGGGATTTTACTGATATGCAAAATGAAAGACGAACAGAAAATAAAGAATATTGTAAATGATGTAAAAATAAAATTTGGTGACGACTTTATATAAAAAAAGCTCCCCGCAGGGAGCTTTTATTTTGTATTATTATTTAGTATTCCCACAGATCATGTTCAAACTCGAAGATTGATTGTTTAATTCTTTCCGCTTCAAACATTTTATCCAGCCCTTTAGCATACGACTGGACATCTCTGTTATTATAAACGTTTGATTCCCGGTAAATGTAGCTACTAAATCGTCGTTGCTGGAAGATATCATCAAAAGAAATGGATTGTGCATCATTATGTGAGTTATACGCTTCCTGTCTTGCAAAATAGTACCTGACTTCAGGATAATATACCCAGAACAGTGGTGTTCTCCGTATATCACCGGTCCGGGTGGAAATTCCGGTAAACTGGTCGGTAATCTCCATGGGATAAACCCTGACAGGGCATATACCAATGATTCTTACATTAAGTGTGGAATATTTCCTGTCAAAGAACCACTTTTCTTTTATAAGAAGATTGGTAACATCTTCAAGGCGGATCTCAACACTGGTAATTTTCATGACAGTCTGACCGGTAATGGAATCATAAACCGGTTCAGGTATGGAATCTATATTTATATTTCTGTAGATTTCCTGCAGGCTGTAGATCTGCTCAAATTCATAGTCTGTCCAGGGACTATAGGCAAGTACAGGGTATCTGGGATCTTGATTTTCAAGAACATCCAAAAGAAGTCTGACCACGCTCCTTCTGTCGCCAATACTGGGTGTTGTGGGGAAATACAACGGGTGATTCAATTTTTCCCTGAGATTAATAATGCGCCAGACAACTTTTTCCCACATTACATCACCTTCTCTGACGAATGGATAAGGTAGCGGATCTTTTTTCGGTATATGTTCCTTTTCATACACTTCTGTTTTCTCCACTGTGGTTATTTGCTGGGCGACATTATTTGTAAGAAATAATGTGCTCAAAATGATCATTCCGCCCAGACTGAAGATTAACTTTCTCATATGTTTGTTTTTATATACTTATCTTACCTTTATAACAATCGTGCCGATATTTCTTTGTGATCCATCAGGTCCCACTGCAATTACATCTTCAATATATATTTTACTGCCAGGATTAACAGCTCGGAGCATTTCCCTCTGGGATCCTGTAAAAATTGCTGAAGTAGATGGTTCTGTCCTGGTAAAACCTCCTTGTGTAGCTGACAGGCTAAAACTCACCACATCGAATTTAAGATCAAATTCAAACCAGTCGGGCATTGTAGCCTGCGGCCCCATTTCACCAAGAATCTGACTTTTAGCAAGCGCAGCTCCGGATTGAGAACCCGCCAGTGTAACATAAGGGTCGGGTACTTTTCTTACGCGGAATGGCCTTGATCCTTGCGATCTTGTGGTTGAACCTTCACGAACGGATACAGAAATATCACAGGATCCTTCTCTTGTAGGCCTGACAATGTATCCGACACCACTGGGAGTAATTCTTCCATTGTTTGAAGAAGCTATGATCCTGTCAGCAGGTATCCCCGGGACCGAAATTTCAACGGGGTTGTCGACTCCGAGATAAAACACATTCATTTTAGTAGGGGCGACGACGAGACTTGGTGGGGCAACCTGGTATTCAGATTTAAACGGTTTATTGGTAAAAGTGCCATCCAGTCTTTTCAGGCTGATGATACCACCCCATTTCTTCCAGCCGGTAGATGATGCCCTGATTTTATACAGACCTTTTCCTGATTCCACCGGTACTGTATCATAATCACGGCCCCGTTCACCTTTCATGAAATATTCAATTTCTCCTTCATCGGTAATGGTTGAGTCATATTCTCCGATATAAACGATTGGTTTCTGTGTGGTATCAAATGCAGCCAGAAATACACTTGCCTCATATTCATTCCCTGTGGTGACATGGTTGGACTTGGGAATAATCACAGGCTCAATCAAATTAAAATTAAAGGAACCTGCCTCAATTTGTTCATAAAGATACCTGATAATGTCAGATTCTGCGTTACGGATGTCACTTTGCATTTTCGACATCAGGGTAATGACAGCAATAAGTGGAAGGTCAAGAAAATGTTCATCCTGCCACCGTAGCACTTCTCCTTCCTTCGGTGGTGGATCAGAAGTATCGAGATTATTTTCAATGGATTCACGTGTATCAACTGCTTCTTCGTCGGTCAGTGAGATTAAATAGCTCCTGTAATCTTCTATTGCCATTCTCAAATCGTTTGCTTTACCATCTAAAGCAGCCCCGATCATAACCTGGGCAGGAATATCTGTATTATCTTTTCCATCAATTTCCTCACCATTTATATGGTCACCTACGATAGCTTCTGTGTCCTCCCCTTCTGATAGACGTATAATTTCATACTTCAGTTCCTGGATATAATCATGAAGATCATTAGATCTTCTTTTTACTTCGTCAGCTTTGGCTTTCCAGGGACCTGCCTTGACAGGATTTTCTGCTGCGGCCTTGTCAAATTCCTGGTAATAGACATCATTCTTATGGGAGGAGTTCTCAATTGTTTTGGTCAGACCTTCATCTACCAGAACAAAAGCCTCGAGCACCTCTCTTGATACATTAAGGGCTAAAAGCGCCATAAGTACCAGGTACATCATACCGATCATTTTTTGTCTCGGTGTTTCTTTTCCGTGAGCCATAGAATTAAAATATCTTTGTTAATACTATTTCCTGAACGTTGAAAGTGGAACTTTGTCGTTGTAGAAATGAATTATCTATCTGACATTCATTGCAGCGAGCATGTTTCCATAAACTGCATTCAGCTCAGAAATATTTTGACTGAGCTTGCTCATTTCTTCCTTGTATTTTTGTGTTTCTTCAACGGATGATTTAAGTTGTTGCATCATCTGGCCGATACCTTTATATACATCATCCACCCCTTTCATCTGTTCATTTGCTCCTTTCAAATGTTGTTCATATGCTTCATTTAAGGCTGCGAGATTCTTGTTAACGCTGGCCAGCTGGTCACTGAATGACACATTACCTTTCGTTATAACTTCAAAGTCAGCTTTCATTTTATCAGAAATCGCAGAATAGGAGTTAGCAAGGTTTATGCCTGATTGTGAAAATTTCTCAGCAATTTCTTTTCCGGAGCTCCCGATCAATTCGGCTGTTTTGTTATAAGTGGTGGTTAATGAGTTCATGGAATCAGAAAGGTCGTTTGTCGATTTGCTGTAGTTATCTGTGAGGGTGCCGACAGAATCAGCGGCTGATTTAACGTTTGCCAGGTATTCCCGTGTAGCAACCGATGCTTCGGAAATATCAGACAGATTGGAGGCCGTTTTACTCAGGCTATTTAATCCAACACCTAATTTCTGAATGGATTCCGGCTGGATCTCTGCCTGTTTGAACAGGTCATCGAATCTTTCGAGGGTAACACCCCTGCCTGACAATGCTTCATCCTTGTACTCGTCCAACTCATCCGGATCGGTCATACCTGCCAGTTCAGGATAAACAAGCGTCCAGTCGAGTTCTTCATGGAGCGGTTCGAAGGCAGAGAAAAAGAAGATGATTGCTTCTGTTGCCAGACCAGCAGTAATCATAATACCACCACCCTTCCAGTGCTGAATTTTGAACATAGCTCCTACAATAACGATGGATGCCCCAATACCATATAATTTGGCCATTAAGTTCTTCCATCCGGCACTTTGAACAATTTCTGATATATTCATAATGTATAAAATTTAGTATTCAACTTGTTTTAGTTTAGTTATTTCCCAGATAGGACCTGATACATCTGAAACCGATATAAGATCTTGAAGTATCCTGGTATTCATAGGTCCTGGTACTTACCTGCATATAATAGGATATATCTTTCCAGGAACCACCCCTTATGACTTTTCTTTTCATCACAGGATTATCATCTTCAGTGGCATTAAATTTATAGTCAGGATTAAGATCATGATAATAGAAATATGCTGATTCGTCATAGGCATTTGCTGTCCACTCAGCTACATTACCGGCCATATCATACAAGCCTAATTCATTTGGTTCGTATGAACCAACAGCAACGGTAGTGACGCCACCATCATCAGCGTAATTACCCCGGAGTGGCTTAAAATTAGCCAGGAAACAACCATCCCTGTTCCTGGTATACATACCACCCCACGGATACATGGAGTTTTTCAACGTACCACGTGCAGCAAATTCCCATTCTGTTTCCAGAGGAAGCCTGTAATCATGCACAAAATAATCACCTTCTGCAACAAGTACATTGTTCAGGAGCTGCGTTCTCCATATGCAGAAAGCATTTGCCTGTTTCCAGGTAATTCCAACTACAGGATAGTTATCGAAGGAGGGATGCCAGAAATACATGGTGGCCATCGGTTCGTTGTATGAATAAGTAAAATCTCTGATCCAGCAAAGTGTATCGGGATAAACATTGACGACATCCTTAAGTATGAATGAACCCCTGTTAACAATGGGTGATGTCGTTCCGTCCGGAGCAACGATTACACCATCATAAGCACCGGGATCCTGATCGAGATCAGCAATGTCTGGAAGGTATGCATTCCTGAAGCGGTTTGCATCTTTGGCAGCCTGTTGCAGATCAACCCAGAAATAACGATAGTTTAGCTTATGAACGTTCAACTCTTTCCTGCCAAAAAATCTTTCCTCAACCTTATAATACATATTATCCAGAGCCTGTCTGACTTCCTCATTTTCCATCAGCCGTTTCATATCAAGCTTGGTATCCCAGTTAAGCTGGTAGTTTCTTCCATAAATATCTTCTTCCAGGGGATCCTCATAAGCATCTACGCTGATTTTGAATTCCTCTTCCATGACTTCAGCGATCAGTTCCCTGAATAATGAATCTCTTACCCAGTAAACATATTGCCTGTATTCATTGTTGGTTATTTCCGTCTCATCCATCCAGAAAGCTTCTACAGTAACTGTTTTGGTAAAATTATTCTGTGCAAAAGGGACATCCTGGTCACTCGGGCCTGTATTAAAACTTCCCTGGGGTACGAATACCATTCCGAAAGGTTCCGGCTCAAAATATTTCTTCCTGCCAGGAACCCCAGTCAACTCTCCACTGTAGTAATTCCCGCAGCTGCTGAAAATAGCCATTAGAACACCAAATACAATAATTCGTTTCATAGTGGTTGGTTATTATTTGCAACTTGTTGATTATTCAAGTATTTGATTAGCCTAAAATAAAGAAAATTTTTTTAATAATAATAAAGACAGTATTATAAAAATCTTATACTCTTATATTTTTGAGGAGCCTTTTCGAGGCTCAGACTGAAACAATAACCCACTGTAATCTCATGAGAACCGCTACTATAATTACCAATATCCGAAGTTGTAAAATCATAAGAATAACCTATTCTGACCCCATTAAATAATTCAATACCTATGATTCCAATCAGAGCATCTCCGGCTCTATAGGAAACGCCACCCCAGAACTTTTTATTGTATCGCACGATAGCTGATGCATCAAGTTGGTTTGTCCTGGTGTCTGTTTTCAGCAAAACAGATGGCAGGATCTCAAAAGCAGGGTTGGGCAACTGAAAACGATATCCCGCAATAGCGTAATAATGACGGCTGATATATGATGCGTTTGCATCTACATATTTGATTTTGGGCTGATTCAGGTGTGTTGAGGATAAGCCGAAATAAAGATTTTCGGTATTATAGTACAACCCGAAGCTCATATCAAATGCCATGCGGCTTTCCTTCTCGCTTGGAATGGCATTATCGGTATCCGGTGATGAAAATCCACCTCCCAGTTCACTGGCGGGTATATACCAGGAAGCATCCAATGCCTTATTAATAAGACCCATATTGATACCGATACCCAGCGTACCCTGGCCAATATCCAGACGATAAGCATAATAAGCATTAATACCTAAGTCTTTATTGAAGGCAATCCTGTCATTCATGATTGATAATCCCACACCACTTTTTAATCCGAAAGGTTTAACAGGTGCATTGGCCTGAAAAAAAGAAGTCCCCGGTGCGCCATCGAAACCAACCCATTGCTGACGATTGATCAGGGAAAGACAAATCATATCTGAACTCCCAACATATCCGGGATTGACAGATGTCAGGTTAAACATATACTGACTGAACTGTGGATCCTGCTGGGAATAGGTTATCATATAATATAAAATGAACATCAAGATGAAGATAACCTTTTTCATAAACCTTCAGAAAAAATTGCGCTGATCTCCTGTATTGCCTTTAAAAAAAGGTAAAATAAGTAAAAATTATAATCACTGACAAGCTTTATTAACAAAAAGTTGTTAATATCGAACGGCTGTTTTCTGGCTCTTATACAGATTTTTTGGGATAAGGTTACATAGTAAATTGAATAATATTCAATTTACTTTTTGATAGGCTTTTAACCAGCGTTCAGGGATTTCCTGGTTGCAGGCACGCTGATAATCTTCGTAAGAACAGGAGACTAAGATCTTCGTATGACGGGTGTTTGATAACACCGGGACCTCAAACCACCATTTGTCCGTCAGAAGGCTTTTGTAAAAAACGATTTCGTAGTTTTCACCACTGAAACTGACAATAAATTTCTTAAATTGATTAGAGCTGGCGGAGGGTTCTTCAATTTGTTTCTGGGAAGCACCATCAAGAAAATACCATATCATCTGGGAAGCAAGATTAACAGTCTGATCTTGTATATCGGATGAAGGGAGAATATTAAAAATTCCAAACACCATCAGTTTGTTGCTGAGCCCTGCATACCTTGATATCTGACAGCATTCTTCACTGTAAAGACCATTGGGCGATGGATGTATACACCCTGGTGAGTCACCCTGTCTGATGGCATTGAAGTCAAAACTTAAAAATGATGCATCCCTAAGATAGGGCTCGGTAATTGTGATATTTGTATGAATATCACCGAGCCTGACAGTATTGTTATATTGTCGGTGCAGGAAATCAAGATCTTCCTGATCAATAAGATATTTCTGGTGCCCCAGGTTGGTATAATTAAATAAAAGCTCTTTATTTCTTGATAATATTGGAATTAAATAGGATTCCGTTTTGAGTTCATCCTGAATGATACCCATATCGAGCCTGGAATCAACTGTTACAAAACTGAACATGGAATTCAGTTTCTCGAAAGCAAGATAAAATCCATATGTCAGATCCTGACTGCCACCGAGTATGATGGTTATGATATCTTTCTCTTTCAATTCAAGAATCACATCTCTGAGGGCATAATAAGTATCTTCTACAGTATTACCGGTTATTAGATTTCCAAGGTCAATAATTTTATAACCGGGTGTTATCCGGTAAAGGTTGTAGAGTCTGTTTCTGATAAGGTCGGGTGCAGCAGCTGATCCCCTGATGGATGCATTCCGGTCCTCCGGAATTCCTATGATCGCTATCCGGTAATCAGAAAGATCCGGGATCAGGGTATCAGCGGTA
>Ga0111176_1089_pt1 | contig 15901 bp, 12 predicted proteins | sample DeeMarSWOR324_28_FD_80229 | JGI IMG/M metagenome (GOLD analysis project Ga0111176, IMG submission 80229) | Bacteroides sp. SM23_62_1 | reverse complement strand
GTCAGGAGATTGAGGAGAATGTATTTAAGGTGAGTGAATTTGTTGAAAAACCAGAAATAAATAAAACTCCATCGAATCTGGCAATTGCGAGTAGATACATATTTACACCTGAAATATTTCAATATCTGGATAAGGTGCAACCCGGCCTTAATAATGAAGTTCAGCTTACAGATGCCATGCAGCTGATGTTACAGGACCATGAAATGTATGGACTTCGGTTTCATGGCAAAAGATATGACATCGGTAGCAAAATCGATTTCCTCAAAACGAATGTGATCTATGGATTAAAAAAAGAAGACCTTGGTGAGGAATTCAGGAGCTGGTTGATAGACCTGGTTAAAAATCTTTAAATAAATATTATACAGAAATGAAAACAAATATTATTCAATGCCTCTGCTGTGGTTTTCTATTAATTCTTGCCAATTCCTGTAATGATAATCAATCAAATGGCGATTGGATCAGTCTTTATAATGGGAATAATCTTGAAGGTTGGATTCAAAAAGGGGGGAAGGCACAATTTACTTCAGCTGATGGAATGATAATTGGTACAACGGTGGCAAATACGGAAAACAGTTTCCTCTGCACTGAAAAATGTTACAGTGACTTTATACTTGAACTTGAGGTTATGGTTGATACCTCCCTTAATTCAGGTATACAGATCAGAAGCCGGACATATCTTAACGGGAGGGTCCATGGCTACCAGGTTGAGATTGATCCGTCACCCGGGGGTTATAGTGGCGGGATTTATGATGAGGCAAGAAGGGGCTGGCTATATTATCTTGAAGAGGATGAAAAAGGCAGAATGGCTTTTAAAAACGGTGAATGGAATAAATACAGGATTGAAGCTGTCGGGCAATCCATAAAGACCCGGGTCAATGGTGAAATGTGTGCAAATCTGATGGATGATGCAGATGACAGTGGTTTCATTGCTTTGCAGGTACACAGTGTGGATGTCGAAAGAAGACCCTGGACGGAGGGTGTCGAAGTAAAATGGAGAAATATACGCATCCTTACAGAGAATCTTGAGGAACACTGGACATCATCTGAAAATGAGATTCCAGTTAAAGAATCATCAGTAACGAATAATCTTACCAAAGCTGAAACAGAAGAAGGGTGGAAACTTCTGTTCGACGGGCATTCTTCGACAGGATGGAAGGGAGCACACATGGATGCATTTCCGGATGTTGGCTGGACAATAGATAATGGAGTTTTGTCTGTAAACGCATCCGATGGTGCGGAAGCAACCAATGGGGGTGATATCGTTACAGTTAACGAACACTCCGATTTTATATTACGGCTGGATTTCCGAATCAGTCCCGGAGCAAACAGTGGCATTAAATATTTCGTCACGGAAGTGGAACAAACAAGTGGATCGGCTATTGGCCTTGAATACCAGATCCTGGATGATAGCCTTCATGCAGATGCCGCCGAAGGAATAAATGGAAACCGGACCGTGGCTTCTCTTTATGACCTCATTCCGGCCGATAACGGCAAAAGAGTCCGGAAACCCGGTCTCTGGAATATGGCCTGGATTGTTTCAGAAGATAACCATGTTGAACACTGGCTGAATGGTAGCAAAGTCCTTGAATATGAACGGGGTTCAAAAGAATTTCGTGACCTTGTAGCAATCAGTAAATATAAAGTATGGAAAAATTTTGGCGAAGCTGAATCAGGACATATTCTGTTACAGGATCACGGAAATCTTGTCTCATTCCGGAATATCAAGATCCTTGAATTACCTGATTAATTACTAAATTGTTACATTGTTACATTGTTAGTTTCCTAATTCATAGGTTATTAACCATTTAATCATATTACCATTTAGCCATTTAACCAATTAACCATTTTGCCATTTAGTCATTTAACCAATCAGTCATTTAACCAATCAGTCATTTTACAATTTAACAATTTAACCATTTACTAAGATAATAATGAGAAGCGCCAAAAGAGCTTTGATAAAGAGAGCAGCCGTTGGTATTGCTGGCCTTTATGCGGGAAGCATTGCCTTTACTGCCCGGAATTATGGCCGTATATAATCATTCCATAGCAGTAATAATGACAACGGCAGCCCTGCATACCGGTGTAAAAATTACTTTTGATGAAGAAGGCCAGGAAGTTATGGCTGGAAATACTATATTTACATATTAAAGTATCCTAATTCTAAAATTCCTATCTGATGAAACTAAAAGTATTAGCCTTTAGAATCCCTTTCTTTTGCGGAGCAGTCCTCTTATCCGTAATCATTCTAACTTTTTCTTGTAAACCGGGTACCAGGAGTACAGATGAATCTGATAAGACCGTGTCAGGAAAGGGTGTTATCCTGGTTCATGATACAGCTAACCGAAAAGTAAATGTATATATTGACGGGGATATTTTTACTGCTTACATCTATCCTGAAAATCTTGAAAAACCTATTCTGTTTCCGGTAAGAACATCCCGCGGAACATTTGTTACACGTGGTTTTCCTCTTGATCCAAGAGCAGGTGAGCGTGTTGACCATCCTCACCAGGTCGGTGTCTGGCTTAATTATGGTGACGTAAATGGTTTCGATTTCTGGAATAATTCATACGCCGTTCCTGCAGACCAGGAGATGAAGTATGGGAAAATTACTCATAAAACAGTTAAACAGGCTACAAGCATAGATGATACCGGGATTCTTGCAGTTTCTCTGGAATGGATAGTTCATTACCAGGAGCTTCTGCCGTACTATCCAATAATTAACGAGGAAACGCGTTATGAATTCAGTGGAGATGAAAATACCAGGGTGATTGACAGGATTACTGCTCTGACTGCCAACATTGAAACTGTGCTGTTTACAGATAATAAGGAAGGCCTTTTTGCTATTCGCGTCGACCGGGCCTTTGAATACCCTTCTGATGAACCCCTGAAATTTACCGATGCCAGTGGGATAGAATCTGATGTGGAAGTATTAGATAATGAAGGTGTTAATGGACATTACCGAAACAGTAAGGGCATCGAAGGTCTTGATGTCTGGGGTCAAAGAGCGGAATGGGTGAGTCTCTCTGCAACAAAAGATGGTGAGGATATTACTATCGCTATTTTTGATCATCCCTCAAACCCGGGTTTTCCCGCTTACTGGCATGCAAGAGGCTATGGGCTTTTTGCAGTCAACAACCTCGGTCAAAAAATATTCAGTGATGGGAAAGAAGAGCTTAACTTTGCTTTGAAACAGGGTGAAAGTGTTACATTTAAATACCGGATCTATATTACTTCAGGATATAAGGCCACGGATGACGAACTGAATGAACAATTCAGCAGGTTCAGTGAAAAATGATAGACTTTCACTCACCGGGTGACTCCTTCTCCCGGTGAGTGAATACTATTATAACTTTGCCGCTTTTCCCACCTTACTACTTTCCTTTGCCGCTTCAATTACCCTGATCACATCCCTTCCCTGTCCGGCAGTAACAGCAGGTGTTCTATTGTGAATAATGGCATCGTATATATCATCATAATATGCCATGTAATTGCCGGGTAGCGTCTCCACCATTCCCGAATAGTGCAAACCGTTTATTTCTGTATTCAAAATCCCCCAGTTATTTTCATCTTCCTTTCCCCAATCGGGATCTACCGGTGATTTTCCGGTTTTAAGATTTTCTTCCTGTGGGTCCAGTCCCCATTTAAGAAACGATCCGTGAGTTCCATGCAAAGAATATCTCGGTCCCGGTTCACGAACAAGGTAACTGGCTTTTAGAGTAACCTTAATTTCGGGATACTTAAGCAGAAGCGTCATGGCATCATCAACTTTTGCACCCGAACGCAGTACACGGATATCAGCGGTCACAGCTTCAGGTATTCCAAATAGTACAAGTGCCTGGTCGATCAGATGTGAACCAAGGTTGTAGATCGTGCCTGTTCCTGAAGCCGCCTGTTCCTTCCATGATTCCGGCTGTAAATAATTCCTGTACCGGTCGAAATGAGCCTCATATTCAACCAGCCTGCCCAGTAATCCTTCATTGATGATCTTTTGTACAGTGAGAAAATCCCCGTCCCATCGCCTGTTCTGGAAAACACTCAGCAGCTTCCCGGTTTTTCCGGAAGCTGCAATCAGGTCATCTGCTTCACACACCTTCAGCGTAAATGGTTTTTCAACTACCACATGCTTACCTGCCTGAATGGCCGCTAGTGCCATCTCATAATGCTCTTTATCGGGTGTGTTAACAACAATCAGATCAATATTCCCGTCCTCGGTGATTTCTTTGTAATTCCTGACTATATTTGCGTAGGCATAACGGTCCCGTGATTTGTTTTTTGTCCGCTCGAGAATTTTAGCAATATTAAAACCTTCATGGGCATGTAACAGCGGGGCATGAAAAATCTCACCTGACATTCCATATGAGGCCAGGCCAACATTAATGGTTTTCATAAAAAAGTTGTTGGTTTGAATATGAATAAAACAAAAGTATAAATTTAAAATTATGAAAAGAACTATATCTGCAATCCTGTTGATATTGATTACTTTTTCCTGCAAGCAGATCCCGGTGACACCAGCTGAACTGAATATCATATTATTGATTGGTGACGGGATGGGTATTGCACAGATATATGCTGCAATGACAGCAAATAATGGTAATTTGAATCTGGAGAAATGTACCCATACCGGGTTGCAGAAGACCTATTCTGCGAACAGGTATATTACGGATTCCGGGGCAGCTGCCACTGCTATGGCGACAGGAATAAAGACAAAAAACGGAATGATTGGAACAGATATTTACAGCCAGCCTGTCAGGACCATTCTTGAATATGCTGAAATCAACGGATTATCAACAGGCCTGGTTGCGACCAGTACTATCACCCATGCCACACCTGCTTCTTTTTTAGCACATCAGCCAGACCGGGGTGAATATGAAAAAATTGCTGCGGATTTTCTTGATAGTGGAATTGATATTTTTATTGGTGGTGGGAAAAATCATTTTACCCGGCGTGAAGACAGGGTTAATTTATTGGATTCTTTAGTAATCAGAGGATACCATATAACAAATAATGTTTCAGAAATAAACATTCAAGAAGAAAAAATTGCATGTTTTACCGCTGACCTCGATAATTCCCCCGCTGACAGTGGCAGGGGAGATATGCTACCCGAGGCAACAAAAAATGCTATTCACTTCCTCCATCACAAGGGCACAGGCTTTTTTTTAATGGTTGAAGGATCCCAGATCGATTGGGCTGCCCATGATAATGATACGAAAAGGGTTATTTCTGAAATGATCGATTTCGATAAGGCGATCGGTGTGGCACTTGATTTTGCAGAAAAAAATAAAAATACACTTGTCATTATCACTGCCGACCATGAAACAGGCGGCATGGGAATTACAGGGGGAGATGTTGTCAGCAGTACCGTTGAAGCATATTTTGTCACTGACGGACACACTGCTACGATGGTACCTGTTTTTGCCTGTGGGCCAGGCTCAGAAAAATTTTCCGGTATATATGAGAATACGGCGATCTTTCATAAAATGATGGAATCATATGGATTCAGGATTGAGTAATCGTAACAGTTATTTAACTGATTATTTCAAGCATCAAATCCAAACAGTGAAAATGTTTTTAAAAAAACTATATTTCAATAAGTTAACAAAATCATTCACATAACAGGTTTAAATTAATATATTTGTTCCATTCATCTGTTTTGGTACGATGTGTGTATTTTATCTCGTGCCATGAATAAAATTATCCTGTTATTTATCTTTTGTACCATCCTGTTTTCAACAGCTGCAGGACAGGATAACTATACTACCAAGTCGAAAAAAGCTATCGGGCTTTATCAAAATGCCGGCCGGGAGTATCAGTTAATGAATTATTCAAGGGCTATTGAACTTCTGGGGGAGGCAACAAAAACTGATCGTGCGTTTATTGAAGCCTGGCTTTTACTCGGACAGGTCTATACGGATGCGAGATTAATTGAAGAGTCAATAAATGCCTACAGGACTGCAATTGATATCAATCCGACCTATTTCCCTCCTGTATTATATCTTCTAGCCCAGAATGAGTTTTCAATAGGAAAGTACCAGGAAGCCAGGGAAGATATGAAGATGTTTCTGAGTCTTGGTTACGGATCAACCGAAATGAAACAGAAAGCATATAAACTTATTGAAAATTGTGACTTTTCAATTATAACTATGACCAATCCTGTACCTTTTCAGCCGGTTAATCTTGGACCCAGTATTAATACCGAATATGATGAATACTGGCCCAGCTTATCCGCCGATGAATCCATCCTGGTATTCACCAGGCAGATTCCCATCGACGAGAGTAATCCAAGGGTATATATGAACCGGCAGGAGGATTTTTATTATAGTGAATATAAAGATGGTATGTGGCAGCCAGCAAGAAATGCAGGATATCCTCCAAACACAGAAAAAAATGAGGGTGCACAGACAATCTCTGCAGATGGAAAACACCTGTTCTTTACTGCATGTAACCGAAGTGAAGGATCGGGCAGATGTGACCTTTATTATGCTGAAAGGAAAGGTGAACGGTGGACTGTTCCTGAGAACCTTGGCAGGCCTGTGAATACTGGTAATAATGAAAAGCAACCCTCCATTTCAGCTGATGGGAGAGTTCTTTATTTTGTAAGTGACCGAGCCGGAGGAAAAGGTGAGTATGACGTGTGGATCAGTTACCGGAAAGATGATGGAACATGGATGGAACCTTTTAATGCAGGAGACAGCATCAACACTCCGGGTGATGAACAATCCCCTTTTATACATCCTGATAACCAGACACTCTATTTTGCATCAACAGGCTGGCCGGGATTGGGACGGTATGATATATTCTTCAGCAGAAAAAAAGCCGATAGTATGTGGTCCAGGTCAATGAACATCGGCTATCCGATAAATACCTTTAACAATGAAGAGGGATTAATCGTGAATGCAAAAGGTGACAGGGCATATTTCTCATCCGACAGAATTGCAGGACAGGGCAGGGATCTGTATGATTTCGAATTATATGCAGATGTGCGACCGGTAAAAGTATCCTATATGAAAGGAAAGGTTTATGATGCCGAAACATGGCAACGACTACAGGCCAGGTTTGAATTAATTGACCTGAACACAGGAAATGTGGTGATGATGTCAACTTCAGAGTCAGGAACAGGCGAATTCCTGGTGTGCATACCTGCAAGTACAGATTATGCACTGAATGTTTCAAAAAAAGGTTATTTGTTCTTTTCTGAACATTTTTCACTTGAAAAGGTTTATGAAAGAAATGAACCCTACCTGATGGATGTACCTCTCCAACCTATAAAAATAGGAGAAACCATCATACTCAGAAATGTCTTCTATGCATATAATTCATATGAACTCGAAGAACGGTCTAAAATTGAACTGGATAAAGTCATACAGCTCATGAATGAAAATCCTTCACTCGTGGTTGAATTAAGCGGACATACGGATAATACCGGAACACCTGAATATAATCAGGTATTATCAGAAAGGCGAGCCGGATCAGTCAAAAATTACCTGAGTGAAAATGGAATATCCCCTGTCAGAATGACCGCCGTGGGATATGGTTTAACAAAACCAATCGCAACGAATGATACAGAAGAAGGCAGATCAATTAACAGGAGAACAGAACTGAAAATATTGGAGAAATAAACAGAAAACAGTGCCTGAATTCTGTTTTGAATAAAAGAATTATTGCTCATATATTTGCAAAAGTCTAAAAATCAATATCTTTGGTTTTATTTTATGAGGTAGTACCAAATTTTATCAATCACAATGAAAAGATATTTATTACACGGAATTTTATTTCTCATTTTAGCCGGTCCTGTATCATTACCATTCAATGCACAGGCTCCTGAAGAACTTTCAGGTTACCAGTTTAAGATTTTGACAAGTCTCCCTGCTACAGATGTAAAAAACCAGTACCTTTCAAGTACATGCTGGAGTTTTTCCATCCTGTCCATGCTTGAATCAGAACTCATCAGACTTGGTAAGTATGAATATGACCTTTCTGAAATGTTTATCGTTCGGCATGTCTATGAGGAAAAAGCAGAAAAATATGTGAGGATGCACGGAATGATCAATTTTTCAGGAGGAGGATTTTTTCACGATGTCTTTCATATTATATCCAAGTATGGTATCGTTCCTGATGAAGTATACAGCGGATTAATAATTGGAGAGGAAAACCATGTTCATACTGAAATGGATAAAGTATTGAAAAGCTATGTTACAGATATTATTCAGAATCAGAAACTCACACCTGTATGGTATGATGGATTTGTAAAGCTCCTGGATTCTTACCTGGGTGGACTCCCTGAGCATTTCGACTATGACGGACAGAGTTATACACCGCTTTCCTTTGCCCGGATGCTTGACCTGAATCCTGATGATTATATCCAGATATCTTCCTTTACCCATCATCCCTTCTATGAACAATTTATTCTTGAAGTACCCGACAACTGGGCATGGGGATTGGTATATAACCTTCCACTCGATGATATGATGGCGATCCTGTATCACGCAGTTGAAAATGGTTATACAATTTCCTGGTCAGCTGACATTAGCGAGAAAGGATTTTCCTGGCAGGATGGTGTTGCTGTTGTGCCTGAGACTGACCTGGAAAATCTCACCAGCACAGATAGGGAGGAATGGAAGAATCTGACAAAGAATGAAATGGAAAAGATAATGTACAGTTTCAAAGGCCCTGTACCTGAAAAAATAATTACCCAGGAAATCAGGCAGGTAGCATTTGATAATTATACAACTACGGATGATCACGGTATGCACATAACAGGATTGGCACATGACCAACTTGGTAATAAATACTTCCTGGTAAAAAATTCCTGGGGGACAACAATCAGTCCATACTGGGGTTATCTGTATGTTTCCGATCCTTATGTCAGGTATAAAACAATAGCAATTACTGTGAATAAGAATGCAATACCCGTGGAAATAAAGAAAAAAATTTGGCCCGAATAATTAATCCAAGTTATAAGTTAAAGGTTGCAGGTTACAAGTTAATATGTTATAAATCAAGAAATTAATTAAATGATAATTGATTTATAATGAATTATGAAATTGAATTTTGCAATATAGAATTTCATCGGACACCAGTGATCTTCGTAATAAACTTTATGCACCGCACGGCTTGAGCGAAGATATTAATAATGAATTATTTATGATGATATCAGAACTGATACTCAATAATATCCTGTCAATAAGCCCCACAACAAGTTAAACAGATTCAAATATTCTGACAGGATTATATTCCGGTTGAATGAATATTAAAATCCCTGTCAGAGCACAACCTTATTTCGGAAATCCTATATTTGTAATGAGCCAGATGATATTTCTGTTAATCCTGTAAAACCATGAAGAAAAAATTCAACCTCATTTCATTCCTGATTATCCTGTCTTTACCACTGTTATCCCAGACAATCCTCAGAGGCCTTGATCTTGAAAAGCTGGATGAATATATTGAAAATGCCATGAATGACTGGCAGATACCAGGTTTATCAATTGCCATTGTAACAAATGATACAATCCTCCATGCAAGGGGTTTTGGAGTCAGAAATATAGACAATAAGGACCCTGTTAATGAAAATACACTGTTTGCCATTGCATCAAATACAAAGGCATTTACAGCCTCATCTCTGGCAATTCTTGTTGATAATAATAAAATCACTTGGGATGATCGTGTGAAGGATTATCTCCCATGGTTTGAACTTTACGATCCTTATGTTAGCGATGAAATGAGAATACGCGATTTATTGTGTCATCGCAGCGGGCTTAATACATTCAGTGGTGATTTATTATGGTATGGGACTATTTATTCACGAAAGGAGATTATAGAAAAAGCCAGATATCTTACGCCGGTTTTTGGATTTCGTTATGGTTATGGCTATTCAAATATTATGTTCCTGACAGCAGGTGAAATTATACCTGTTATAACGGACATAAGCTGGGATGATTTTCTGAAAAAGTCATTTTTTGATCCCCTGAACATGACGAGGACCACAACCACTATCAGGGATCTTGAGAAACTGGGTAATTTTGCCCAGCCTCATCATGTCGACTTGCTTAAAAAAGAAACAAGTACAATTCCCTATGTGAACTGGGATAATATTGGACCTGCCGGATCCATTAATTCAAGTGTCAGAGATATGGCACAATGGATAAGATTTCAGTTAAATGATGGTAACTGGAATGGTCAGCAAATCATCAGTGAAAAGAATATCTGGGAGATGCGAAAGATTCAGAATTTTCAAGCCCAGGGAAGGATTACTCCGGAAAACAGGACTTCCTGGCATTTCAGAGGATATGGCCTGGGATGGAGTGTGCGGGATTATTCGGGTCTCATCATTATCAGTCATGGGGGAGGGGCAGATGGTATGATATCACAGGTAACCATGATCCCCGAAGAATATTTTGGGTTTGTCATACTGACAAACAGTATTAATTACCTCCCATCTGCTTTATCGGAGTATATTCTCGATACATATTTCGAGGGTTCCAGCAAAGACTGGAGCAGTATATATCTGGATTCCTATATTTCTCAAATAAAAAATAATGAACGGGAAGAGGAGGAATTTGCCAGGAACAGGGTGAATGATACAAAACCGTCACTCAACCTACACGAATATACCGGATTATATGGAGGAGATATGTACGGTGATGCGGAGATTTTATTGAAAAATAATCAGCTTGTAATAAGATTTATTCCTACTCCCATTTTTACAGGCACTTTAACACACTGGCATTTTGATATTTTCAGGATTAAATTGACGGAAATACCTTCACTTCCCCAGGGCACTGTTCAATTTATTATCAATCCGGATGGAGAAGTTGAGGAAATGAAAATTGATATCCCTAATCCGGATTTTGATTTTACCGAACTGGAGTTTAGAAAAAAGAAATAAAAATTCTTTATTTGTTTATTGATGTATTGGTTTATTGGTGAGTGGTAAAGAGCGGTTTGAGTGTGTATAATGGAAGAATAGGAAGAAGGGAAAGATGGAATGATGAATGATGGAATACTGGAATACTGGAATACTGATTTATAAATTATTCGATCAATCCATCATTCCATCATTCCGCTATTCCAGTATTCCAATCTTACACAAATTTAAATTAACAACATGTTGCATTAATTTGATTATATATGGAATGTAAGAAGGATTCAAACTGTCAATTCTGTAACTGTACTTATCCCTGCAGCAAACAGGGAACATGCTGTGATTGCCTGCATTATCACAGGCGTATGGGAGAGTTACCTGCCTGTTATTTTCCTGCTCAGGCAGAACGCACATTTGACAGATCTATTGAATATTTTATCAGTCTTTATCAAAAAGAGGGAGGGCGATGGCTCCGGGGTTAGGAATGGTGTATGGAGTATGAGGTAGGGAGTAAGGATCAGGCAGGTGAAGTTGTGAGAGTAGGAGTGGAAATTATAAGCCACGTATTTAGAGGTTGTGTACAAAGTATATTATATAAATAACATACAACAATGGTGCAACGATGCCCATGGCCAGCGGAAGATCCGCTGATGATAGAATACCATGACCATGAATGGGGAGTTCCCGTTTATGACGATACTAAACATTTTGAGTTTATGGTGCTTGACCTGTTTCAGGCAGGTCTTTCCTGGCGCACAGTTTTATATAAACGGGAACACTTCAGGGAGGCATTTGATAATTTTGATGTAGAAAAGATCACAGCATATAATGATTTGAAAGTACAGGGATTGCTTGATAATAAAAATATTATTCGTAATCGTCTAAAAATTATGGCTGTTATCCATAATGCTGATCGATTTATCGAAATACAGAAACAGTACGGCTCTTTTAATGAATATATCTGGCAGTTTGCAGGTGGAAAGCCAATAATAAACACCTGGAAACAATTGAAGGAACTGCCTACCAGTACAAAAGAATCTGATAAAATGTCCCAGGATCTTATGAAGAAAGGATTTAAATTTGTCGGATCAACAATCTGTTATGCATACATGCAGGCAGCTGGACTGGTAAACGATCATTTGGTATCATGTTACCGGTATAAGGAATTGATTTAATGTATACCTTAATCCGATTCCTCTGCATACCCATCCTGTACCACACTCTCACACTCTCACACTCTCTTTACTCCCTACTCCCTGCTCCTTACCCTGAATGAGCATTAATTTCAATTACAGATATGAACATGATTATTAGTAAATTCTTCAGGATATTATATATTCTGGTTCTTATGCCGGTTATATTTGTGAGCGTAAGCTTCAACCCGGTCATTCCCAAAAAGGATTCACCCTACTCGATTGATCCCCCATTCCTCGATTCAACGTCCGGATGGGTTGATTCGGTTTTCAATTCTCTTTCTCTTGATGAGCAGATTGCCCAGATGCTCATGGTTGCAGCATATTCAAACCGGGGATCGGAACATTTGGATGATATCTCGGAGATTATTAAAAAGGATAACATTGGTGGGATTATCTTCTTCCAGGGTGGACCTGTCAGGCAGGCGACCATGACAAATCATTTTCAATCCGTCAGTAAAACACCTTTGCTGATTGCACTGGATGCTGAATGGGGACTGGGTATGAGGCTTGACAGTACGCTCATCTATCCCCGCCAGATGATGCTTGGTGCCATCCAGGACAATTCGTTAATCTATGATATGGGGAGGGATATTGCTCTTCAGTTGAAGCGGATTGGAGTACATATAAATTTTGCCCCCGTTGTAGATATTAATAATAATCCACAAAATCCGGTGATTAACAGCAGATCTTTCGGTGAGCAGATTGATCAGGTTGTACAGAAAGGAATAGCGTATATGAGCGGGATGCAGGAACAAAACCTGTTATGTTCAGCAAAACATTTTCCAGGACATGGAGATACGGATTCTGACTCACATTACACCCTTCCGGTTATCCCGCATGGAAAGGATCATCTTGATAACACCGAATTAATTCCCTTCCGGGAATGTATATTGAATGGTCTGACCGGCATGATGATAGCACATTTACATGTTCCTGCCCTTGATTCAACTGCTGATCGTGCATCTTCACTTTCAGAGAAGGTCATTCAGGATTTACTAAGGGAAGAACTTGGTTTTAAAGGACTTGTATTTACTGATGCACTGAATATGAAGGCGGTAAGTGAACGGTATGAGCCTGGTGACCTGGCTGTTCAGGCTGTGCTGGCAGGCAATGATATCCTCGTTATGCCTCCGGATGTAAAGGATGCGATACGGGCCATCAGGCGTGAAATAAGAAGAGGTAATATTAGCAGGAGTGAGATTGAACTGCGATGCAAACGCATCCTCCTTGCAAAAAAATGGGTCGGATTGGATCATTACCAGCCTGTTAATATGACAGGCATATATGAGGATTTGAATACCAACAGTTATAAATTACTGCAAACAAGGCTGGTTGAAAACGCTCTCACACTGATTATCAATGATCAGGATCTGGTTCCGCTAAAACAATTGGACACCTTGCAAATTGCGAGCCTTGCATTCGGGGAGGACACAGTGAATGAATTTCAGCAATATCTTGAATTATATACGAATGTCCACCATTATCAGGTATCAGGTAATAATTCTGCTACCAGTCTGGATTCCATCTTGAAAATGCTGGAACCATATAATCTGGTTATCGCCGGCATCCACAACACAGATATGCGGGTCAGCAGGAACTATGGTATTGCTGATGAAACAATTCAACTAATTGAACAAATAGCATCTCATAAAGATTTGATATTAAATGTGTTTGCTAATGCATACAGCCTGAGTAGATTTATCCATGCCGATCGTTTCAGGGCATTAATCCTGGGCTATGAAGATAACATTTCAACCCGGTGTTTTACAGCACAATTGATTTTCGGAGGGATCCCTGCTATAGGAAAACTGCCTGTAAGTACAAGGGCCAATTTTAAAGCAGGGGATGGGATTACCACAACCCCTTTAATGAGATTGAAATATTCATTACCTGAATCAGCAGGGATAGATTCCAGAATGCTGTATAAGATTGATTCTATTGCCATGGATGCTATTCAGGCAAAAGCAATACCTGGTTGCCAGGTCCTTGCTGCCAGAAATGGTGTTGTTTTTTATCATCAGTCTTTTGGTTATCATACCTATGCCAAAAAACGTCCTGTTAGATTGACAGACCTTTATGATGTTGCATCCGTTTCCAAGATTACAGGGACTTTGCCATCCGTTATCAGGCTGGTTGACAGGAACTTGCTGAACCTTGATGGGAAATTATCGGATTACCTTCAATGGCTCGATACCTGTGATAAAGGCGATCTGATTATCAAAGATATTTTAACTCATGTTTCCGGGTTACGTGCATGGATACCCTTTTATTATCATACCCTCGAACCTATGGATCCTGATGATTCCCTGATCAGTAACAGGTTATCGCCCAGGTATCCTTATCGTCTTTCGGAAGGTACATATCTGAATAAAAACCTGCAATATGTTGCAAATGCCTATTCGGATACTTTCTCCGAGGATTTTCCTTATCAGGTAGCTGAAGGTATGTATATGAACAGGATTTACAAAGATTCTATTGATTACTGGATAATCACATCAGAGCTGTCAGGAAAGAAGGAATATGTCTATAGTGATTTAGGATTGATGTTATGCCAGCAGGTCATCGAGGAAATTACGGATACATGTATTTATTCTTATGTAAATAATAATTTTTATAACAAGCTGGGAATGAATTTAACAGGGTATGTCCCCCTGGAAAGGTTTCCGAAAGACCGTATTGCTCCCACAGAGAACGATGTTTATTTCAGGAGGCAGCTGTTGCAGGGGTATGTGCATGATCCCGGGACAGCCATGCTGGGCGGTGTGGCCGGTCATGCCGGAGTTTTCAGCAACGCAAATGACCTGGCCAAGATCATGCAGATGTACCTTCAGAAAGGCGTGTATGGTGGGCTGAAGTTTTTCGCAGACAGCACATTCGATATATTTAATTCATGCCCCTACTGTGCTGAAGGGATAAGGAGGGGTATAGGATTTGATAAGCCGGAACTTGATCCAGAAAAGGAAGGCCCGGGATGTAAAAGTATATCTCCCAGCAGTTTTGGGCATTCCGGATTCACAGGTACATTCGTGTGGGCTGATCCGGAAAGTGGAATTGTCTATGTTTTCCTCTCAAACCGCGTTTATCCTGACCAGGATAACGAAAAATTGTATAATATGAATATCAGGCCGGCTATCCAACAGGTGATCTATGATGCGCGGGTGGAGATTAAAAATAATAATAATGAAGATAACACATATTGAGCATATAGGGATAGCTGTCTCAGACCTCTCAAAAGCTGTCAGGTATTATGAAGAAGTTCTTGGGCTGGTATGTTATGCTGTTGAAGAGGTGGAAGACCAGAAAGTCAGGACAGCGTTTTTCAGAGTAGGAGAAACCAAAATTGAACTTCTTGAAACTACGGACCCTGAAGGTCCTGTCGGGAAGTTTATAGAAAAACGTGGAGAGGGTATACATCATATTGCCTTGGCAACTGACAATGTACCTGAAGCTTTAAGAGAAGCTGAAAATAAAGGTATTCAACTGATTGATAAACAACCAAGAAAAGGAGCCGAAGAATTAATGATCGGTTTCCTGCATCCAAAATCAACTTTTGGAGTTTTGACTGAATTTTGTGGAAGAGAATAACCAATCATTCTTTTCCTTACTATCCCTTAGCTTAGAATAATTTAAGAATAATGATTAACGAATTTTGATTAAAAAGTATTATTACTTCAAAGATGGGAAATCGTTAATCCTTACTTTAATACCTTCTTTTACCTGGCTTCAGTTTAAACCTTCTTATATTGTCAATATCTTGATCCTGCACCCTGTAATGTTCAACTTAACGAATGGCTGACAAACGCCTATCTATCCCTGATTTAACAATCAGGGATTGACTATCCACCAG